>Ga0233428_1000030_pt1 | contig 208350 bp, 190 predicted proteins | sample SI_118_April2016_4_FD_179890 | JGI IMG/M metagenome (GOLD analysis project Ga0233428, IMG submission 179890) | Seawater microbial communities from Saanich Inlet, British Columbia, Canada - SI_118_April2016_120_MG | ecosystem: Environmental > Aquatic > Marine > Inlet | place: Canada: British... | reverse complement strand
TCCACGGTGTACATCTCCCACCTTCCATCCCAAAAGGACCGAAGGTTACAGGTGGCAAGGTTTTATCCCGCCCGCAGCTGGGAAAATCCCGCCGCTACCGTGGACCAATTTGTCACCGCCGTTCTCAGTCGCCTCGGCGGCCGTCAAATCGCCGGCCTCGGCCGCGGTTTCCATTATCGTGGCCGCGTCGTCCGCCACCAGGGCGACCTGCGCCAGTTCCGTCAACAGATCCTCGGTGCCGCCGGCGGTGACGGCCTCGTCAATGACGTTGTTGGTCGCCGAGACGATCGCCGCCGCGTCATTTTGCACGGCCAGCGTCAAGGTGATGCCGAGGTCGAGCGCGACAGCCGCAATGATGCCGTCGAGGGTTGCGCTGTCAGCAAGATCGAGCGATGCCCCACTGCCGCTGTAGATTTCAAGCGCGATGGCCTGATAGGCCGCCTCCAACGCCGCATCTTCGCTGACCGGGATGTTGCTGCCGTCATTACTGGCGCCGACGATGACGGCGGCGATCTGTTCGACGGTATTTTGCACCTTGATGGCTTCACCGGCGATACCACCGGCACCAGCCTCGCCGTTCGCGGTCGCGGCAATCTGGTCATATTGCGTCAGGTCCACATTGGCCAGTGCCAGGCTGCTCTCGACCCAGGTTTCGGCCGTGGCCGCATCGGTGCCGTTGGCCATCACCAGGACCACCAGATTGGTCAACGGGTTGATCACGGTTGAACCTTCCGGCGCGCGCAGGGTGCCGTGGAACGCCGTGCCGGTGGAAATGTCCGTGCCGCCCTGTTGGATCAGCGTGCCGGTGCCCGAGCCGCCGACAAGGCGGAAATCGCCGTCTGAATCCGTCAGGCCCGATGCCTCGCCCACATCAAGAACACCGTTGCCGTCGCTGTCCTGGAACACGGTCGCCCCGGCGATGTAACCATCGACACTGGTGCCCGCGCTGACGTTGGCGATATCGATGGTGAAGCTTAGCGTTTGGCTGCTCAGGCCACCGCCGTCAAAGGCGCGCAGGCTGAGCAATGTTGCCCCCGCATCGTTATCGCCGGGGCTGCCGTTGATGCTGCCCGTCAAGGGATCGAAGTTCATCCAGCCCGGTAGAAGTTCGGCCCCGCCCGCAACATTGTTTACCGCGACAATTTCAAAACTCAGGTCGTCACCATTATCGGGATCACTAAAAGCGTCCTCTGGGATACCGAAGCTGAAGTTGCTGCCTTCCTCGCCGCTCTGATTCTCGATCATGCCGGGGGCTTCCGGCGCGTCATTGCGGCCCTCGACAAGCAGCGTCGCCGTCGACGGCGTCGCGCCGCCATTGCCGTCGATCACGTCATAGCTAACGCTCAAGGTCTCGCTCTGGTCGAACGCCAGGTCGCCGAATTGGCCTGGATCAATGCTCAACGCACCGGTTGCGTCATCGACCGTGAAAATGACCACGCGGCCCAGGTTCGACGAGGTCACCGCGACCGACGCCGTGTCCATGTCATCGCCGTTTGGGTCGGTTGCGTTGTCTAACAGATTGATCACAACCGGGAGCAGGGCATCCTCGTTCGTGATGCCGCCGTCCACGGGGCCCGAAACCACCGGTGCTTCATTGCGGCCCTCGACAATCAGCGTCGCCGTTGCCGGCGTCACGCCGCCGTTGCCATCGATGATATTATAGCTGACGCTCAAGGTCTCGCTCTGGCCGAACGCCAGATCGTCGAACTGGCCGGGATCAATGCTCAACGCACCGCTCGCATCGTCGACCGTGAAACTGACCACGCGGCCCAGGTTCGACGAGGCCACCGTGACCGACGCCGTGTCCATGTCATCGCCATCCGCATCGGTTGCGTTGGCCAACAGGTTGATCACGACCGGTGCGGCATCCTCGTCCGTGGCACCGCCGTCCACCGGGCCGGAAACCACCGGCGCGGCGTTGCCACCGTCAAGGACCTCAAGCTCAAGACTCTCGATCGATTTGACTTCCAGGCCGAACGAAAATTTAAACTTGCCATGGCCGTTTTGCAGGTGGTCTTGGAAGGCGTCCAGTTCGCTTTGAATGCTGGCCAGTTCCGACTGTGTCACGACGAGGCGCAGGACATCGTTGCCGCCATTGCCATCAAATTTATCGCGGCCGCCTGCCTCTGTGCCGTAGACATAGACAAAGGTGTCGTCGCCGTCGCCACCCTTCAGCTTATCCTTGCCCGCACCACCCGAAAGCGTATCGTTGCCGTCGCCGCCCTTCAGCTTGTCATTGCCGCCATTGCCCGAAAGCACGTCGTTGCCGTCACCACCTTTTAGATCATCCTTACCCGGCCCACCCGTCAGGATATCGTCCCCGTCGGTACCTTTGATTTTGTGATTATGTTTATGGTTGTGGTTGTGGTTGTGGTGATGGTGTTTCCCAGGCATTTACGATGCTCCCCGACATATTGTTTCTTCGCTGTTAACGAATTATAAACGATATGCAAATTCACCGCACGCCGTTTCCGAGAAAAAGGCGAACATTAGTTCTCTATTATGGATAATTTCTGTCTGTAAGCACTAAGAGAAATCATTAAGAACTACATACAAACGATTGTATAATTTATAGTTTTTGACAACAATTAACCCGCCGTCGGCATCGAACAGGCTGCCTGAAGAACGGATTGAGCGGAAAAGGCGGAAATGGACGTTTTCCACCTGGTTCCCCCATCATTCTTTTCGGGGTCTTTGATCTATCATCGATTTTAAGGAAAAAATTGGTACGCGCGACAGGGATCGAACCTGTGACAACCTGATTAAAAGTCAGGTGCTCTACCAACTGAGCTACGCGCGCATCGGGGCGGAACTTAGGTCGGTGCGGGGTTCGGGTCAATGTTAATTCGACCCCCAGGCATGAATTTTGAGGTTAAATTTCAGACCGGTTCAATATCGCCCAGTTCAGCCGCCCGTGCATGGGCCGCCGCGAAATCGTCCAGGCGGCCATCCATGATGGCCTGGCGCAGACCAGCCATCAAATCCTGATAATGGGTCAGGTTATGCCAGGTCGCCAGCATGGAGCCCAGGATCTCCTTGGCGCGGAACAGATGATGCAGATAACCGCGTGAATAGTTCCGGCACAAGGGGCAACGGCATGTTTCATCCACCGCTCGTGGGTCGTCGGCGTGGCGGGCATTGCGGATGTTCAAGGTGGCGCGCGGCGTGAACAGCTGGCCCGTGCGCCCGGACCGCGTAGGCATGACGCAATCGAACATATCGACGCCGCGCTGTACCGCACCGACGATATCGCCGGGCCGCCCCACGCCCATCAGATAGCGCGGTTGGTCGTTGGGCAAATGCGGCACGGTCACATCCAGGGTGGAAAACGTCAGCTCCTGACCTTCACCGACCGCCAGGCCGCCAATGGCATAGCCGTCAAAGCCGATTTCCCGCAGGCGGGCGGCGGACTCGGCCCGCAGCCCGGCGTACATGCCGCCCTGAACAATGCCAAACAGGGCATAGCCGGGCCGCTCCACGAACGCCGTGCGGCAGCGTTCGGCCCAGCGCATGGATAGCTGCATGGAGGCCGCCGCGACCTCCTCCGTCGCCGGATAAGGCGTACATTCATCAAAGGCCATAGTGATATCGGCATCCAATAAATGCTGCACCTCGATACTGCGTTCGGGGCTGAGATACATCTTGGAGCCATCGATGTGGGATTTAAACGTCACCCCGTCTTCGTCCAATTTGCGCAGATCGGACAGGGAATAGACCTGAAAACCGCCTGAATCCGTCAAGATCGGCCGTTGCCAATGCATGAAGTCATGCAAACCGCCCAGGCGGTCGACCCGCTCGGCACCAGGGCGCAGCATAAGGTGATAGGTATTGGCCAGGACCATATCGGCGCCGGTCTCGCGCACCGCTTCCGGCGTCATGGCCTTGACCGTGGCCGCCGTGCCCACGGGCATGAAGGCCGGCGTCGCGATGTCGCCATGCGCCGTGTTGATCCGTCCCGTACGCGCGGCGCCATTTTGGGCCAGAACCTGGAAATCATAGGCGGTCACGGGGCGCTCTCCAATTCCAGCAGACAGCCGTCGCCGTAGGAATAGAAACGGTAACCCGCGGCAATGGCATGCTCATAGGCCGCCTGCATCCGCGCCAGCCCGGAGAAGGCAGAGACCAGCATGAACAGGGTCGAGCGGGGCAGATGAAAATTCGTCAACAACATATCAACCACACGGAAATTATAGCCCGGCGTGATAAAGATATCGGTCTCGCCGCAAAAGGCGTCCAGTGTGCCTGCCTGGGCCGCGCTTTCCAACAGACGCAGCGACGTGGTGCCCACGGCGACCACCCTGCCGCCCCGGGCCTTGGTTTCGTTGATCCGCTGTACCACCGTGGCGTCCACCTCGCCCCATTCGCTGTGCATGTGGTGATCATCGGTATCGGCGGCACTCACGGGCAGAAAGGTGCCCGGCCCCACATGCAATGTCAGCTCCGCAGGTTCGACGCCGGCCGCCGTCAGACGCTGCAACAATGCATCGGTAAAATGCAGTCCAGCCGTGGGTGCCGCGACGGCACCGTCATGGCGGGCCAGCACGGTCTGATAGTCGGCATTGTCCTGATCATCCACGGCCCGGTGCTTGCGTATATAGGGTGGTAGCGGCAGGGTGCCGTGGCGGCCAAGAGCCGCCATCAACTCGGCCTCGGTCATGGCGAAATCCAAGACCACCTGACCATCCGTATGGGGCCCTTCGACCCGCGCGGTGAAACCATCGGCGATGCGCAGACGGTCGTCGGCGCGCAGACGCCGGGCCGGACGGGCGAAGGCCCTCCAGCGGCCCGGTGCGATACTCTCAAGCAAGGTGAGCTCTATTCGCGCCTGACCACGCCGCGCCTCGAGTTGCAATGGCAAAACACGGGTGTTGTTGAGGATTAGAAGATCCCCGGCCCGCAACAGCGCCGGCAGATCGGCGATCATCCTATCGTGCGGGCCGGCATGATCCACATGCAGCAACCGCGCACTATCACGCGGCCGTGCCGGGCGCAGGGCAATGGCGCTTTGCGGCAGATCAAAATCAAATAGATCGACGTCCATGGAGGGCGCTCCGCCAACCGGGCAACTCTAGCAAACCACATTGTCATGCCCGGGCTTGACCCGGGCATCCACGGCCAGCAACGGCGGCAATATCCTAAACGTCACCATGGATCGCCGGGTCAAGCCCGGCAATGACACAACAGAGGATACTTCCGGGGGCGTTATTCCGCGTCGGAGGCCATCCGCATGGAAATGATCTTGTCCGGGTCGGTGACAGAACCGCTGCCAGCCGCGCCCATCTTGATCTTATCCACGGCATCCATGCCGTCGGTGACCTGTCCCCACATGGTATATTGACCATCCAGCCAAGGTGCCGCCTTGAAGACGATGAAGAACTGGCTGTCGGCACTATTGGGATCAGCCGCCCGGGCCATGGAAAGGGCGCCGCGCAGATGCTTCTCGTTGGAGAATTCCGCATCCAGATGCTGGCCCGAACCGCCCGTTCCCGTACCCGTGGGGTCACCGGTCTGGGCCATGAAACCCTCGATCACGCGATGGAAGACAATGCCATCGTAGAATTTCTGCCGCACCAGTTCCTTGATGCGGGCGACATGGTTGGGAGCAATGTCGGGGCGCATTTCAATGGTCACCCGGCCATCCTTTAATTCAAGATAGATCGTATTTTCCAAGTCACCTGCTCCCGCTTCAATGACCGGCATCGCCAGGGCCATGATTAATCCAAAAATAAGTCTTCTTAACAGCATCTTGCCGTCCCTCTTCCAAGCCGCCCTCTGCCAAGCCAGCTGCGCCATGCGATACAGCACCGACGTCTGAAGCACTTCAGTCACGCCCGACCCGTTCGTACAAACATTTCGTCACCCGCGGCGAGACGAACGACGAGACGTCGCCATCCAGCCGGGCAATTTCCTTAACCAGACGCGAGGCGATGAATTGATACTTGTCGTTGGCCATCAAGAACACTGTTTCAATTTCAGAATTCAGACGCAGGTTCATACCAACCATCTGAAATTCGTACTCGAAATCCGAGACAGCCCGCAAACCACGGATGATGATCCCGGCGTCATGTTCCTGGGCGCAGTGCATCAACAGATTATCAAACGGCCGCACCGCTATTTCGCAGTCGTGCAACTTCCCCTCGATTGCATCGAGTTCGTCCTGAACCATCTGCACCCGTTCATCCAGCGTAAACATCGGACCCTTATCACGGTTAATCGCGACGCCAATGACCAATCTATCCACCAGCTTGGTGGCACGTTGAATAATATCACTATGCCCCAGGGTGATGGGGTCGAAAGTTCCCGGATAAAAGCCGATACGCTGCTTAGACAAAACCGCCTCCTAGTGCCAACAGACTAATCCTGAAGGATCATTAGCCTTTCAGGGCCATCATGAAAAGGGTGAAAACGTAAGGTACCTGCAATTGGCCCCGTCCATGCCACCGCCGGTTTATTCATCATCAGTATTACCGGGCGAATCACTGGGTGCAACATTGGGTGCATCACCGGTCTCGCCATCATCGCCATCATCGTCGGCATCTTCGCCGTCGTTCTGTTCCGACAGCCAGGCAACCGACACGACCCGCTCGTTTGGCTCCACATCGAACAGGGTCACGCCCTGGGTGTTGCGGCCGGCGATACGAATGTCGTGCACGGGCGTGCGGATCAAACGGCCGGTATCGGTTACCAGCATGATGTGATGATCTTCCTCGACCGGGGCGGAGGCGACGACCGGGCCGTTCCGGTCCGAGGCCTCGATATTGATAATGCCCTGGCCGCCGCGCCCCGTGACCCGATATTCGTAGGCCGAGGTACGCTTGCCATAGCCGTTCTCGGTGATGGACAGCACAAACTGTTCCGCCGCCGCCATTTCGTCGGCCTGCTCAGGCGCGCTGGGCAGGGGATCCGCACTGCTCTCCCCTTCCCCCTCGGCACGGCGCCTGGCATTGGACCAGCGTAGGTACCGGTCCCGCGTATCACTATCGAATTCGGCGTGACGCACGATGGACATGGCGATCAATTCATCATCGCCAACCAGACGGATGCCGCGGACACCAACGGAATCGCGGCTTTTAAAGACCCGCACGTCGATCACGGGGAAGCGGATGCATTTGCCCCGGCGGCCCGAAAGCAGAATATCATCGTTGGCATCACAGATCGCCACACCGACGATACGGTCGCCCTCGGGCAGTTTCATGGCAATCTTGCCGTTTGCCTGCACCCGTTTGAAATCAGCCAGATCGTTGCGCCGCACCGAGCCCGAAGCAGTGGCGAACATGACATAGCGGTCGGCCCATTCCGCCTCGTCCTCCGGCAGGGGTAAAACCGTATGAATGGTCTCGCCTGCTTCGAGCGGGAACAGATTGACCATGGCCTTGCCCCTGGCCTGGGGTGCCGCCATGGGCAGACGAAAGACCTTTAATAGATAGACCTTGCCGGTGGAGGAGAAGAACAGCATCGGCGTATGGGTGTTGGCCACAAATAGCTGGGAGACGAAGTCCTCGTCCCGCGTGGCCATGCCCTGACGCCCCTTGCCGCCCCGGCGTTGCGGTCGATAGGTGGATAGCGGTACCCGCTTGACATAGCCATTGTGAGACACGGTCACCACCATGTCCTCACGCTGGATCAGATCCTCGTCCTCCTGGTCCGCCTCGGCCTCGACGATTTCGCTGCGCCGGGGTGTGGCGAAGCGCTCTCTCATATCCAACAGCTCTTCCCGGATGATCCCGGTAAGGCGCTCGCGAGAGCGCAGAATATCGAGGTAGTCGAGGATTTTTTCGCCCAGCTCGCGTAGCTCCGCACCCACTTCATCGCGGCCCAGGGCGGTCAGCCGTTGCAGGCGCAAATCGAGAATGGCACGGGCCTGAATTTCGCTGAGCCGATAAGCGCCATCGACAACCCGGTGTCCTGGCTCGTCGATCAGTTGGATCATCGCCTCGACCTCCGTCGCCGGCCAATCCCGCTCCATCAGCTGGGCCCGTGCCGTGGCCGGGTCGGGCGCGGAACGGATCAGGACGATGATGGCGTCGATATTGGCTACCGCGATGGCCAGACCAGCCAGGATATGGGCCCGTTCCCGCGCCTTGCCCAACAGATATTTGGTGCGCCGGGAGACCACCACTTCGCGGGAATCGACAAAAGCGGCAACCATCTGGCCAAGGTTCAGCAGCTCCGGGCGGCCATGGTTCAGCGCCAGGCTGTTGACCCCGAACGAGGTCTGCAGGGGCGAAAAACGGTACAGCTGGTTCAGCACCACATCCGCCATCGCATCGCGCTTTAGCTCGATCACCACGCGCACGCCGGTGCGGTCGCTCTCATCGCGCAGATCCGAGATGCCCTCGATCCGCTTGGCGCGCACCGCCTCGGCGATTTTTTCGATCATGCCGGCCTTGTTCACCTGATAGGGCACTTCCGTGACGATGATCGCTTCCCGGTCCTTGCGGATGGTTTCTACATGGGTGCGCCCGCGCATGACGACGGAACCGCGCCCGGTGCGAAATGCCGAGAGAATACCGACCCGGCCGAGAATAAGCCCCCCGGTAGGAAAATCAGGGCCTTGCACGAATTCCATCAAGCCATCGACGGTAATGGCCGGGTCATCGAGATAGGCGCAACAGGCATCGATAATTTCGCCCAGATTATGAGGCGGCACATTGGTCGCCATGCCCACCGCGATGCCGCCCGCGCCATTGACCAGCAGGTTCGGCAACATGGACGGCAAGACGATTGGCTCAGAGGCCGAGCCATCATAGTTGTCCTGGAAATCGACCGTGTCCTTGTCGATATCCGCCAACAGCATCTCGGCCGGTTTATCCATGCGCACTTCGGTGTAACGCATGGCGGCGGCGCGGTCGCCGTCCATGGAGCCGAAATTGCCCTGACCATCAAGGAGAGGCAGTCGCATGGCGAACTTTTGCGCCATGCGCACCATGGCGTCATAGATCGCCTGATCGCCATGGGGGTGATAACGGCCCATGACGTCACCAACCACGCGGGCCGATTTGCGGTACGGCTTGTCCGAGGTATAGCCGGATTCGTACATGGAATAGAGAATGCGCCGATGTACTGGTTTCAAACCGTCGCGGGCGTCGGGAATAGCCCGGCTGACGATCACGCTCATGGCGTAATCCAGATACGATTTCCGCATCTCGTCTTCGATGGCGATGGGCAAGACCCCATTGCCGTCAGCGCCACCCGAGGGCGGCGCCAAAGGAGGATCGGCGGGAGGAATTTGGCTGTCGTCAGTCAATTCGATAGGTCCTGATGGGTAGGTTTCAACGGCCCTCGTCGAACACCGTTTTGGGCAATGGTTCTACGCTTTCGAGATGCTGTAACCCATCGCCCCGCCCATGATCAGAGGATCACGAGATATTGCGACGTTAGGTGAAAGATAATACCAAGTCTTGCGGTTTTCAGCAACGTCGCGTGGCCGAAATTGAGCCCTAAAAACAGTATTTTTTGAGCCTTTTTCGAACCCTTTTAGGCGCGCCAGATTTACCGCGAAGGCCCATTTTCCAGATCCGCTTTAAAACGGCGGCGGATCTGCCGTGATATCCATTACATGCTTTTGAAAATCACCCCTAAAGCGCTAGTTTTGAGATCATCGCGATGGGATGAAATAGGAAACATCCAGTCCGAAAACACCTCGTTAACGGACATCGTCAATCACGAAATAAGCTTCACCATTCGACCCTGAACGCGAATGGAAGCAGAACAATGTATGCCGGCTTCGCAAGCAAAGGCTACATTTCAGGATAAATCCGTTGCCGTATGTTACGCTGCGTTATGCACACTTCCTACGATACGATCGGTGTCAATTATTCTGATCTCAGGAAACCTGACTCCCGGATTGAAATGATGATCGGACGGGCTCTGGGATCGGCAAAAACTGTCCTGAATGTTGGTGCCGGAACTGGTTCGTATGAGCCTGCCGACCGGCGGGTCACGGCTATCGAGCCATCCATGGAAATGATCCGGCAGCGCGGTGCCTCGGCGGCTCCGGTTATTCAGGGCTATGCAGAAGACCTGCCCTTCGACGACAATTCCTTTGATGCAACAATGGCGACCCTGACGGTTCACCATTGGGCCGACCAAGAGAGGGGCCTCAAAGAGATCCGTCGCGTGACCCGGGGCCAGATCGTCATACTTACATTCGACCCTTCGCACCGGGGCTTCTGGCTCGCCGACTACATCCCGGAACTTGTTGCGTTGGACGAGGTGCAAATGCCAAGGATGACAGATTATGAGGCGTGGCTTGGCTCAGTAGAGATTTCCGCCGTGCCAATTCCGCATGACTGTAGCGACGGTTTCTTGTGCGCCTATTGGCGGCGGCCCGGTGCCTATCTCGATCCTAGAATTCGGGCTGCCATTTCTTGCTTCTGGGTGCTGGACAACGTTTCAGTGGCGCTGAAAAAGCTCGCGAACGACCTGGACACCGGCGCATGGGCGCAGCGGTATTCTGAACTACTCGACCTTGATGAATGCGACTTTGGCTACCGCCTCGTCACGACGAAATAAGGCCAGCCCGTCTCCACCCAGGCCCTACGCCAGCTTGATGACCTTGCCGTCCCTGTGGGAACGCTCCATGGCGTCAATCAGGGCATGGCGAACAACAGCAGCGTTGAAATCAGGCGCGGCCGCCGTCCCCGATTGCCCCGATTTAATTACATCGGCGAAGCGGGCATAGGCCTGCCCGACGTTTCTGCCCGGACCGGCAGCCATGTCGTCGGGAATAAGGCGGTAGCTGTCAGGCGGGGTGATCTCCGCCATTTTGTCATTGCCGGTGGCGAGGTGGAGACGGCTAGGTCCAATGTTGACGGAGTTTGAGGTCAGCACCAGGGTTCCTTTGCGGCCATAAATCTCCATCCGTGTGCCACTTGCATTGTAGGGCACGCTGGCCACTTGGTAGGATACTTCCGCGCCGTTTTTGAGCAGGCCCGCGGCGGTTACGGTATCGGGTGCATCGACGGGAAAGTCCGCCCCCGTTACCGCGTGCTTCCACATATCGATCCGCGTAGTTACCCGGGCGCTGACCTCGGCAAATTCGCCCAGGATATAACACAGCGCATCTATGGAATGTCCGCCCGGAATGGTCATGGGGTTGGCGCCATTGGTGCGAATGCCCTGCCAGATGCGGCCATCCCCGCGCTCGGTGATGGCACCGACGATCACGCTCAAGTTAACGGTCACGATGTCGCCGATTTCGCCGCTGGCAACAAGGTCGCGGGTATACATCACGGCAGGGTCGCTTTGCGCCTGCAAACCAACCAATGTCGGCAACCCGGCCGCTTTGGCGCTGTTCGCCATTTCCGTTGCCTCAGCCAGATGCGCCCCCAGGGGCCATTCGCAGCACACGGGCTTGTTGGCCTCGATCGCGGCCATGACCAGCTGTTTGTGCAAGGGTACGCGAACCACAACGGCGATCAGGTCAACATCTGGATGCGCGACCATCTCGTTCATGTCGTGAAAGGCAAGTTCGGCACCGAACGCCTCGGCCGAGGCCTTCGCGGTCTCCTCATGCGCGGTACAAACGGCCTTTAGTTCATAATCGGACAAAGCCTGTAACGCCGGCACATGGGCATTGGCGCCCCAGCCGCTGCCGCCTGGTGTAACGGTTGCACCGACAATTCCGACCCTGATTTTGTCTGCCACGATTGTTCCCCTTGCCCGTGATAACGGCTAAGCGCCGCCTGATGGCCAAGCATAGCACGCTTGGGCCGATCGGGAAATTCGAGCTGCTCGATATTTGTCCGTTTACGGTATTAGGCCCGGGTTCCGACGGTAGGCTGTGCGTCGGCCTGAACGGTCGGTGTCAAGCGGGCTTTCGGCTTGCGTTCCCGCAGCAATATGGCCGGCAGCATGGCGAAGAAAAAGCACATGCCCAAAAACAGAAAAACATCCCGGAAGGCCAGCATGGAAGCCTGGGCGTGCAGGCTATTGCCAAGCAAATGCAGGGCCGCCACGGGGTGCATTTCCACCGGCCAGCCCAATTGCGTCAGCAGGCCCGAGAGGCGCTGCATCAATTGTTGGGTGAGAATATTGTCCGCCGTTTGCAGACTAGCGAAAGCCTGGCTGAAAACGGCGGTGCGCTGCTCCAACATCACCGCGATCACATTGACGCCCAGGGCGCCGCCAATCTGGCGCATGAAGTTCACGGCGCCCGAACCCTGGCCCAACAGCTCGGGGCTCAGGCTTTGCAAGGCGGTAACGTTGATGGTGGGGATAACGAAACCCATCCCGATGCGCCCCAGGATCATCCACAGGGCGAAGGTCCAAAACGGTGTGTCGGTGTGCGCCCCGGTCATTAACATGGACGAGATGCCAAAGGCGAGCAGGCCGCCCAAAATCAACAAATAGCGTGGAAAGTGATCCGCCAGGCGGCCGCCGATGGGCATCAGGCACATCATGGTCAGGCCCGCCGGCACCATCAAAAGACCAGCCCGTGTGGGCGAATAACCTTGCACCGTTTGTACGAACAGGGGGATCAGATAGGTGGTGCCATACAGGCCCGCGCCCAAGGCCATGCGTACCATGGCGGCGGCGGCGAACTGGCGGTTCAGGAACAGGCGCAGCTGCAGGATCGGCACCTCTGTTCGCCACTCCCACCACAGGAAGGCAAAAAAGGTCAATAGGAAGGTCGAGAAATAGACCGCGACGATGGGCGCATGCCAGCCCTCGCGCTGCCCCGACGACAAACCAACCAACATTGAGGTGACAAAGACCACCAACAGCGCCAGGCCGGTCCAATCAAACGCCGGCTTGGGATCGTTGCCCTGGCGCCAGGGCATGAACAGCCAGGCCAGAATACTGCCCACGATGCCCACGGCGACGGGTGCGAAAAACACATAATGCCAATTGTAGGCATCCAGCAGCAAGCCGCCGGCCGTCGGCCCCAGGGTGGGCGCCACGACAACGCCCAGGCCAAACAGGCCCATGGCCTTGCCTCGTTGGTGCATGGGAAAAACCTGATACATCAAGACCATGGACAACGGTTGTATCAACCCAGCACCCAGGCCCTGCAGGACGCGGGCGGAAATCATGATATCGATATTGTTGGAAAGCCCGCCCATGAAGGCGCCAAAGACAAAGACCGCCATGGCCGCAAGATAGGTCGTACGCATACCAAAGGAACGGACAAACCAGTCGTTCAGCAACATGGTCACGGTCATTGAGGCGATATAACCCGTAGCCAGCCAATGCACCGTATCCTGGCCAACCCCAAAGGCGCCCATGATGACCGGAATGGCGACGTTGATCATGGTGGCGTTCAACAACATCGTCACGACGCCAAGGATCACGGTGATGGTCACGAAGAGCCGGTATCTGGGTCCGTAACGTTCGAATAATGTCTCTATCGCAGTGCTGGGCATGACTTAGCCCAGCCGCGGCCGCAATCGGGGCCGGGTCCTTGTCCTGGTAACTGGGTCGCGCAATAGCAATACCGGTATCATCATCCCCACATAGACCACCCCGATGATCATGAAGATATCGCTAAACGCCATCATGGAGGCCTGCGCATAAATGCTGCGGCCTACCAAATAAAGCGCACCCGCCGGTTTCATCTCGAACGGCCAGCCCAGCTGTCCCAACAAATGGCCGAATTTTGCCAGCAACAGCTGGGTCGCATTGTTATCGGGTGTTTGCAGACCCGCGAAAGCATCCGAGAAGAATGCCGTGCGCCGCTCCAAGCCAAGAGAAATCAGGTTAATGCCCAGGGCGCCGCCTAATTGGCGGGTGAAGTTGATCGCGCCCGAACCCTGGCTTAATTGCTCGGGCCGTAAATTTGAGATGGCGGAGACGGTCAGGGTCGGCATCACCGATGCCAGACCAACACGGCCAATCATGATCCAGACCGCGAAGACCCAGAACGGCGTATCGGTATGGGCCCCCATCATTAAAAAGGACGAAAACCCGTAGACGAACATACCGAACAGGATCATCTGATAGTGCGGCAAACGATCGGAAAGCCGGCCCGCAATGGGGAAAGACAACATCATGATCAAACCGCCGGGCACCATCAGCAAGCCCGACCGGGTCGGGCTGTAGCCCTGGATGGTCTGGACGAACAGCGGGATAATATAGATCGAGCCGAACAAACCGGCGCCCAGCACCATGCCGACAAGGGCCGCGACCGCGAACTTCCGATCGAAGAACACCCGCAGCTCCATGATCGGCGTATCCGCCTTCAGTTCCCAATAGATGAACGCGAACAGAGAGATAATGGAAACGCTGAAATAGACGGCGATGAGCGGTGCCTGCCAGCCTTCACGTTGACCGTTGGACAGACCCGTCAGGCCAAAGGAAATGAACAGCGCCACCAGGATCAACCCGGTCCAGTCAAAGCTGGGAAGCGGCCCCTCGCCCTCCTTGCCGGGAATGAAGACAAGCGCCAAGACAATCCCCACGATCGCCACGGGCACCGCCATGTAGAAAACAAAATGCCAATTGTAGAGATCAAGCAGCACGCCCCCCAGGGCCGGCCCCACCGTGGGCGCCACCACCACGCCAAGACCGAACAGGCCCATCGCCTTGCCGCGCTGTTCCGGCGGGAAGACCTTGAACATCACGACCATGGCCAGGGGCTGCACGACGCCGGCGCCGACACCTTGAAAAATCCGGGCCAGGATCATCATATCAATGTTCGTACTCAGCCCCCCCATCACGGCACCAAGAGAGAACACCGTCAGGGCCGCAATGTAAGTGGCCCGCATGCCGAAAGAACGCACGCACCAATCGTTGACCAACATGGAAACGGTCATCGCCGCGATGAAACCCGTGGACAGCCAATGGACCGTATCCTGGCCCACGCCAAAGGCGCCCATGATCACCGGCACCGCCACATTGATCATCGTCGCGGACAGTACCATGGCAACCGTGCCAAGCATGGCGGTGAAGGATACATAATATTGATAGCGCGGCCCGAACCGCGCGAACAACGTCTCTATGGAGGGACCGCTCACGATCCGGTGTTTCCGTACCCAGGACTAACCATGCCGCAGCCGCAACTTGGTTCTAAACTTTGTCTTTATGGGCAGATCCATCAAGAACAGTGCCGGTATCACGGTCATGAAATACAACGCGGCCATGAACAGAAATGCATCGCTAAACGCCATCATCGAGGCCTGTGTATGAATACTGCGGCCGACCAGATAAAGCGCGCCCGCCGGCATCATCTCTAGCGGCCAGCCCAACTGGCCCAATATATGGCTGAACTGCGACATCAGATGTAGGGTCGCACTGTTATCCGGCGTCTGCAGGCCAGTGAAGGCATCGTAAAAAAACGCCGTGCGCTCGCCCAGGATCAAGGCCAGAACATTCACCCCCACAGCCCCGCCAAACTGCCTGGAGAAATTGAGCGCCCCCGATCCCTGGCTCAACAGGTCCGGTTTCAGGGTCGAAACGGCGGTGACCGTCAAGGGCGGCATCATGGTCGCCAGACCAATCCGGCCAATCGTAATCCAGACCACAAAAACCCAGAATGGCGTATCGGTATGGGCTTGCATCATCAAAACGCACGAGGCACCGAACACGGCCAAGCCTAATACGATCATTTGATAACCGGGCAACCTGTCCGAAAGACGCCCGGCAATGGGGAACATGGCCATCATCAGAATTCCAGACGGCATCAGCAACAGCCCGGAGCGTGTGGGACTGTAGCCCTGTACCGCTTGCACGAACAACGGAATGATGTAGGCCGAGCCAAACAACCCGACACTTAATACCATGCCGACCACGACGGCGGCGGCGAATTTACGGTTAAAGAAAACGCGTAGCTGTAAAATTGGGTTCTGCGTCTGCAATTCCCATAGAATGAAGGCCACGAAGGAAATGATGGCGATGGAAAAAAGCAGCGCGATGATCGGCGCGCCCCAGCCTTCGCGCAGACCGCTGGACAGACCCGTCAAGGTACAGCTGATAAACGAGATCACCAGGATCAGGCCGGCCCAATCAAAGGCGGGCAAGGGCCCCTTGCGCGCGGCGGCGGGCATGAAAACCGCCGCTAGCATGATTCCTATCACGGCGATCGGCACCGACATGAAAAATACATAGTGCCAATTGAAGGCGTCCAGCAAGACGCCGCCAACGGCTGGTCCGATGGTCGGCGCAACTGTAATGCCAACGCTAAATATACCCATGGCGCGGCCTCTTTGCTCGACCGGAAAGACCTGAAACATCAGCACCATCGATAACGGCTGCACCAGGCCCGCGCCGGAGCCTTGCAGGATGCGGCCAATGATCATCAGATCTATGGTGTTGGCGAGCCCGCCTAGGATGGCGCCGAAGATGAATACCGACATGGCGCCGATATAGGTCACCCTCATACCGAAGGCCCGGACGCACCAGTCGTTCAGCAGCATGGAGACGGTCATGGCGGCGATGAAGCCGGTGGACAGCCAATGCACCGTATCTTGGCCGACGCCAAAGGCACCCATGATGACCGGAATGGCAACGTTGATTATGGTCGCGGTCAAGACCATGGACATGGTGCCAAGCATGGCCGTGAACGAGACGTAGTAGCGGTAGTTCGGGCCAAACTGCGCGAACATCGCCTCGATTGTATCGCCGGCCATGCTCTAGCGCGCCTTCGATGCAGGCTCAATTAAAAGCGTAAACATTAGAAAAATTCTATCCATGCCGGGGCCTTAACATGGTTCGGAACTTCGTTTTTATCGGCAGGTCCATCAAGAACAGCGCCGGTATCATGGTTATGAAATACAACACGGCCATGAACAGAAAGGCATCGCTAAAGGCCATCATGGAGGCCTGGGAATAGACACTGCGGCCTACCAGATAGAGCGCGCCGGGCCGCATCATCTCGAACGGCCAGCCCAGTTGCCCAAGCATGCGGCCGAACTGCGACATCAGTTGCAGGGTGGCGCTGTTGTCCGGTATCTGCTGGCCGGCGAAGGCGTCGGAAAAAAACGCCGTCCGCTGGCCCAGGATCAAGGCCAGAACATTGACGCCGACAGCGCCCCCCAACTGTCTGGAAAAATTAAGCGCACCCGAACCCTGGCTCAACAATTCCGGTTTCAGGGTCGATACGGCGGTGACCGTCAAGGTCGGCATCATGGTCGCCAGACCAACCCGGCCAATCATGATCCAGACGGCAAAGACCCAGAACGGCGTGTTGGTATGGGCCTGCATCATCAATACGCACGAGGCGCCGAACACCGCCAGACCAAACAGGATCATCTGATAACCGGGCAATTTGTCCGACAGACGTCCGGCAATGGGGAACATGGCCATCATCAACAGTCCGCCCGGCATCAGCAACAGGCCCGAGCGCGTCGGGCTGTAACCCTGTATGGTTTGCACGAACAGCGGAATGATGTAGGTCGACCCGAACAGTCCGATACTCAGCACCATGCCGACCACGACGGCGGCGGCGAATTTACGATTAAAGAAAACGCGCAGCTGCAATATTGGATTGTCCGTCCGCAGTTCCCACAAAATGAAGGCCACGAAGGAAATGATGGCGACGGAAAAAAGCAGCGCGATGACCGGCGCGCCCCAGCCTTCGCGCTGGCCGTTCGACAACCCCGTCAAGGTACAACCGATGAACGAGATCACCAAGATCAGGCCGGCCCAATCAAACGGCGGCAAGGGCCGAGCGCGCTTGGCGCCGGGCATGAACACCGTCGCCAGCATGATGCCGACCACGGCGACGGGCGCTGACATGAAGAACACATAGTGCCAATTGAAGGCATCCAGCAGCACGCCGCCAAAAGTCGGTCCGAAGGCCGGCGCAACAATGATGCCGACCCCGAATATCCCCATGGCCCGGCCTCTTTGCTCGACGGGAAAGACCTGAAACATCAGGACCATGGCCAATGGCTGTACCATGCCAGCGCCGGAACCTTGCAGGATGCGGCCAAGGATCATCATATCGATACTGCTGGAGAGCCCGCCCATGATGGCGCCGAAGATGAACACCGTCATCGCACCGATGTAAGTTACCTTCATCCCAAAGGCGCGGACGCACCAATCGTTCAGCAGCATGGAGATGGTCATGGCGGCGATAAAGCCGGTGGATAGCCAATGCACCGTCTCCTGGCCAACGCCGAAGGCGCCCATGATCACTGGAATGGCGACGTTGATCATGGTCGCGGTCAGGACCATGGACATAGTGCCGAGCATGGCCGTGAAAGAGACGTAGTAGCGATAGTTCGGACCGAACCGGGCGAACATCGCCTCTATGGCAGGGTTCGCCATGCTAACCGCCCCTTGCCGCCGGCGCGGGTTTGGTTTCGGGACGGGGTTTGGGTTTTGGGTACGCGTCCCGCAGCAGCAGAGCAGGGACCATGGTGATGAAAAATGCCAACGCGATGAACAGGAAGACATCCTTGAAGGCCATCATTGAGGCCTGAGAATAGACGCTTTGGCCAACCAGATGCAGAACGCCCGGCCGCATCATTTCGAGCGGCCAACCCATTTGGTTCAAGATGTGTCCAAGCTGCTGCATGAAATACCGGGTCGCGCTGTTATCAGGCGTCTGCAGTCCCGCAAAGGCGTCGGCGTAAAACGCCGTGCGTTGATCCAGCACGACGGCAACAACATTGACCCCAATGGCGCCACCCAAATTCCGCGTAAAATTGAGGGCGCCCGCACCCTGGCTCAGATACTCCTGCTTCATCGTGGAGAGAGCGGTAACCATCAATGTCGGCATCATCGCTGCCTGGCCGAGCCGGCCAAATATCAGCCACGTGGCAAAAACCCAAAATGCGGTATCCGTCGCCGCCTGCATCATCAGCAATGACGAGCAGCCGTAAACGCCAAGGCCAAACAGCGTGATCTGATAACCCGGCAACTTGTCCGACATCCGCCCCGCGATGGGCAGTATCATCATCATGAAGATACCGCCCGGAATCATCAACAGCCCCGACCGCGTCGGGCTATAGCCCTGCACCGTTTGCACGAACAGCGGCACCAAATAGCCGGCGCCGTAGAAACCAAGGCTCAGAACCAGGCCCACGACCATCGAAGCGGCAAACTTGCGGTTGGCGAAGACGCGGATCTGAAGAATGGGGGTCGACGTCGTCAATTCCCAAAGGACGAAGGCGACGCCCGAAACGATGCCAACGGAAAAAAGAGCTGAAATGATCGGCGCGCCCCAGCCTTCACGCTGGCCGCTTGACAACCCGGTCAGGGAACAGGCGATGCACAAAGTCGCCAGAACCAGGCCCGTCCAGTCAAAAGCGGGCAACGCGCCCCTGCGATCCCTGCCAGGCATGAAGAACATCGCCAGAAAAATGCCGACGGCGGGCACCGGCGCCGACATGAAAAACACATACTGCCAGTTAAAGCCATCCACCAATACGCCGCCAAACGCCGGACCGATGGCAGGTGCCGCCATGATGCCGACGCTCAACAGCGCCATGGCGCGGCCACGCCGGTCAACGGGAAACACCTGCAACACCAGGACCATTGCCAAGGGTTGGCCGATGCCGGCGCCGGCGCCTTGTAGAACACGGGCAACAATGATCAGATCGATAGAGTTGGAGAGGCCGCCCATGACGCCGCCGAATATGAAAACAACCATGGCGCCGATGAAGGTTACCCTCATGCCAAAGGCGCGCACGCACCAGTCACTAAGCAGCATGGAGATGGTCATCGCGGCGATGAAACCGGTGGCGACCCAATGCACCTTATCCTGGCCGACGCCAAAGGCGCCCATGATCACCGGTATGGCGACATTGGTCATGGTCGCCATCAGCGCCGTGGCCGTGGTGCCCAGCATGGCCGTGAAGATTACGTAGTAGCGGTAACGCGGCCCATACCGCGCGAACATCGCCTCAATCGTTGACGATTGCAATCTCGACCTCGACCATCATGCCCGGACGCAGCAGACCATTGGTCTGCGGTACCGCGATTTTGACCGGAAGACGCTGGGTAATCTTGGTGAAGCTGCCGGAAGGATTGGGGCTGGGCAACAGGGCGAACTGGTTGGTCGCGGCATTACCGATGCGGACCACCTCGCCCACCACGACAAGGTCGGGATAGGCATCAACGCCGATCTTGGCCTTGGCGCCCAATTTGACGTCGCGAATATCGGTTTCCTTGATGTTGGCCTCTACCCAAATGACCGACGGATTATGCAATAGCAACAGACGCTGTCCGCGCGCCACATACTCGCCGGGATCAATGAAGATACGGTCAATCTTGCCGTCGCTGGGCGCCTTGATGGTGCGGTCCGTCAGGTCAAGCTGTTGCCGCTGCAACTGGGTGCCCAGGCGCTCTTCATCGAAACGCAAAGAGGCGATGCGGCCTTGCAGGACATCCATGCGTTGCCGGTCGGCCTGCGCCTCCATGACGTCCGCGTTGGCCTTGGCGACATCCGCCTCGCCTTTCAACACCTGTTGGGTGGCTACGCGATAGGCGGTGCGGAGGGATTCCCAACGTTGCCGCGAGATCACCCTTTTCTGCAACAGCGATTGCCCCCGCTCGAAATCATTGCGGATCTGTTCCATTTCCGTGTCCATGCCGGATTTGGCGGCCTGGGCGGCGTTCAGGGCGGCGCGGCTGGCCTCGAAACGGCCACGGGTTTGTTGATCGATCATGCGGATTTCCGACTCAATCCGCTGCCTCTCCGCCTGCAATGATTTGCGCTGGGCATCAATTTCCCGAATGCGCAATTCCGAGTCGCGGTTGTCGATCATGATCAAAGGCTGACCTGTTTTCAGCACATCGCCTTCAGATACGGGGACGTCGGTAACCCAGCCGTCAATGCGCGAGGATATCATGATCATGTCGGCTTTGATCCGGGCATCATAGACAACCACATTGGTATAGCGGCCATAAACCCAGTACATCAGGCCAGCCACGCCAACCAGGATCGCCGCCACCAGCAACATACGGCCAATACCGCGGCGCAGGCCCGATGACGCCCTGGGCAGGGCGCCGCCCACCGGCGTATCCTGGGCTCCGGCCTGCTGTGCGCCCTGGTCGGTGCCTTGGCCGCTGTTTGGCGCTTCATCTTGCGGCTGTGGCCGCTGCGTGGTCGATTTATCGTTCACTTGATCAATCCGTTCTTACCGCTTGATAATCCAAACTCATGCCGTCACCGTCCTCCGACGCAGCCGCTTCGGCCTGGCCCTGAATACGGTCAAAAATTGCCAGGCAATGGGCAATTTCGGCATCCGAAACGCCTGCCAGATGCTCCTGTCTCAACGCCGCCGAGACATCGTTCAATACCTCGACCATGCGCCAGCCCTCGTCGGTCAGATGCACCGTCTTGCCACGCCGGTCCGCTTCGTCCGGCCGCCGTTCGATCAGGCCCTGGCTCTCAAGGTTGTCCAGGATATGCACCAGGGTCGGCCCTTCAATGCCCACAAATTTCGCCAAGGCCTTTTGCTGCAGACCGTCCGCCCCGCGTTGCATGTGCATCATGACAACCCATCGCGCCTGGGTCAGGCCATGGGGCCGCATCTTTTCATCCAGACGCGAGCGCCACAGCCGCGCCAAACGGCCCAAGCGAAAGCCAAACTGTTCCCGCGGGTCGATTTTGTGGCCATTTTCGGCACTATTCGATGAACTGTCCATGCCTAGGGTACCATGCTGCATAGGCTCAATTTGATCGCTATTGATTAGCATACTATTAATTTGGAAACAATTAATTCGGACGCAAATAAATTGCAACTATTGTATTTCAAGCGTGGGAAAGCAGCCTCGCCATGGCGTAGACTGCGGGGGAACCATAACGCATCATAAAGGATATCCCCATGCTACTTGACGTCCGCACATACACCTGCCGTCCCGGCACCATCGGCAAACATCTGGAATTGTATGCTGAAAAAGGATTTGCACCGCAAAGCCGTAATCTGGGCCAACCTTTGGCCTATATGAAGACGGAAACCGGCAATCCGAACCAGTACATGCACATCTGGGTCTACGAGAACGCCGGCGACCGCGAGGCCAAGCGCGCCGCCCTGTGGTCCGATCCCGATTGGATCGCCTATACCCAGGCCTCGGCCGCGATGGGTGCCCTGGAAAAGCAGGAAAACATGTTGATGACACCGACCGATTTCTGCCCCATAAAATAATGCGGTCATTGGTGAGTTGGCGGCGGCGGCGTTGTCCGCCGCCGCCCCTCGGTTCGCGGTAGCTACCGCCACCGGGCTTGACCGCTCGCCTGCGGCGCGCCAATCATGGCGCCCCGAAAAATTGCATACAAGAGATCGCGGCCATGACACTGCAACTTGACGAACATCTTCAATTCGGCGTCCAGACCATCCATCGGCGGACCGAGCCGGCCGTGGGCCTTTGGCTGCCAGAAGCGGATGATGGCCGCGCCATGGTCGAACTGATTGACCGCCTGGGCTATGATTCCATCTGGGTTGGCGACCATTTGTCCTTTGCCATTCCGATCCTTGATCCCTTTATCCAATTGGCACAGGCGGCAACCTACAGCTCCCGCCTGGCCCTGGGCGTGGGCGTCTATTTGTTACCGCTCCGTCATCCTGGACCGGTCGCGAAACAGGTCGCTACCCTGGACCATCTATCGGATGGCCGCTTGATCTTGGGCGTTGGGGTCGGCGGTGAATTCAAGACTGATTTTCAGGTTGCCGGCATCGACCCCTCCGAGCGCGGCTCCCGTCTGAGTGAAGGCATCGAGGTACTGCGCAAGCTGTGGAGCGGCGAAGCGGTCGCTCATGACGGCCAGCATTTCCCCTTCCCGGAGTTGACCATGTCGCCGCCCACCCGTCAGCTCGGCGGCCCGCCCATCTGGTGTGGTGGCCGCTCCCCCGCCGCCCTGCGCAGGGCCGGCGAAATCGGCAATGGCTGGTTGTCCTACGTGGTGACCCCGGCGATGTACAAGGGCTCCCTCGACAAAATCCACCAGGCTGCCGATGCCGCCGGTGGACCGGAACGGCCGTTTGGCACGGGGCATCTGTTGTTCGCCACGGTCGATGACACCTACGAAGGCGCTCTGGATAAAGCCACGGAAACCCTAAGCGTCCGCTATGCCATGGACTTTCGCGAAGCGGCCAAGAAATATTGCGCCCTGGGCCGTCCCCAGGACGTGGCTGAACGCTTGTTCGAGTTTCACGAAGCAGGTGTGCGCCATGTCATCATGGACTTCGTCGGGCCCTATGAAGACCGCGACCGCCAATTCGTCCGTTTCGCCGAGGAGGTTTTGCCCCTGATGAAGGACTTGCGTTAAGAGACTGGCTATTGCCGTGGCTTGGTACGCTCGATCAAGATATTCAATTCCGCCACTAATTCCTGACCGATGGCGCCGCCATCCCCCTTCAGCGATTGCCCAAGACAGGCGCGGATAATATTGATGTGCGCATCGACAACATGCAGGTCGGCGGTTGAAAGCACCGGCCGCTGCCGCAGGCATTGACACAATGAACCGCCCGCGTGGCTGGCCAGATCATAGCCGAAACCTGCCGCCTGGCCACGGATGTCATGGGCAGTGCGAAATAGCTCCGACCGGGCGGCTTCATCGAGCGGATCCTCGCGCAGTCTTTCGTGCGCGGCAATAAGCTTTTCAAGATCTTTCTGCAGCCATTCTGGATAACTTGCGGCGATCGCCGCCATGACAGCGTTCGCCTTGGCCATCAATTCCGAGACGCTTAGCTTGGAAAGCCGCATCTTGGACTGCAGGCGGTTTTCCGGCTTGATAATACGGTGTTGTTTCGGAATCGGCATTACATTGCCCATAAATCAGACGGCAAGGTAATCATCCACTCAACGCCGCCAACTTCCGTTTTTTATCATCGCGGCGAAGATAGGGGCCCCGGAAACCCGGCTGTGCCTTACGCCGGCGGTCGGGACCAAAGAACGACTCCGTTTCAATATAAGGGCGCGGCTGGCGGACAATCGAGGTCAGGCGCGCATAAAGCGCCTCGGGCGAGAGCGGCTTGGTCATGATTTCATTGACCCCGATATCACGCGCAATCTTGACCTTGGACATTTCGGTAAACGCGGTCAGCAGAATGATCGGCAGATAAGGATCGGGACTGGTTTTCTTGCTACGAATTTTATGAGTAAATTCGATGCCGTCCATTGGCTCCATATGCCAATCCAATATCGCCAAATCGACACCCTTCTCGCGAAGCAGGCCCAGCGCCATTTGACCATGAGCGGCGTAGCGAATATCCACAAAGCCGAACGATTTCAATAGCCTTGTCAGGATACGGCACATGTTTTCGTTGTCTTCAATTATCAAGACACTCATGTTGCCAAAAGTGATAGCGAGATCTTTGTTCACCTTGAATATCTAGCCCGCACCGGCGGTACCAGCCCTTATTTCATTCGATTTTCCGCATGATTTTTGCACTGGCGACAGTGTGCAGCAGAATCCGTATAGAATCCGTTAAGGACTACACCATTGGGATAGAAATGGATCGGTATCGGCCCTAGACCACGTTCACAGAACATAGACCTGTTTGATGGCGCGTGGAGGCCGCGCTTCCCAGCGCCGTGGCGTCGTTGAAGGTTTTGCCCGTAGTCCCACTACGCCCGGCAAACTTCGCCTAGCCACGAAGCTGAGACGTGCGGTCAAACGGGTCTATGTTCTGTGAACGTGGTCTAGACGCGCGCGATCCAGCCGCCGCCCAGAACGCGGTCGCCGTCGTAAAGAACGCAGGCCTGGCCCGGCGCGATAGCCTCTTCGGGCTGAGATAGCTCTACCGTAAGGCCCGCCATGGTCGTTTTATCGACCATGCCAAGCGTGGCCGCAACCGGCGGATGGGTGGAACGGATCCTGGCCTGTACCGCCCGGCCTGCTTCCGGCCCCTTGCGGTCCAGCCAATTGACATCCTGCAAGCGCACCTGGCGCTGGGCCAATGCCGCCTTGGGACCAACAACCACACGGCGGGCATCGGCCTGCAACGCCAAGACATACAGGGGCTCCGGCCCGGACAGGCCCAGACCGCGGCGCTGGCCGACCGTGAAATGGATGACGCCGTCATGCCGCCCCAGAACCTGGCCAGCCAAATCAACGATTTCACCCGGTTCCGCCGCACCGGGGCGCAGGCGTTCGATCAATTCGCCATAACGGCCATCGGGTACAAAACAAATATCCTGACTATCCGGCTTGGCCGCGACGGGCAGGCCAAAAGCCTCCGCCAGGGCCCGCGTCGTCGCTTTCGCCGCTAGACCGCCAAGGGGAAAACGCAGGAAGTCCAACTGCTCCTGGCTGGTGGTGAACAGAAAATAGCTCTGGTCCCGCTGCGGATCCACGGCCCGGTACATTTCCGCGCCCGCCTCGCCTTCAAGGCGGCGGACATAGTGACCGGTTACCAGCGCGTCGGCGCCCAGCTCCCGTGCGGTGGTCAGCAAGTCCTCGAACTTGACCCGCTGATTACAGCGGATACAGGGAATGGGCGTGGAACCGGCCAAATAATCATCGACGAACTCGTCGATCACGGCGGCGCGGAAGCGGTCCTCGTAATCCAGTACATAGTGGGCAATGCCCAGGATATCCGCCACCTGTTTGGCATCATAGATATCCGCGCCCGCACAACAGGCACCAGCGCGTTGTATGGCCTGACCATGATCGTACAGCTGCAAGGTAATGCCCACGACTTCATAACCCGCGCGCTGGCACAGAGCGGCACAGACGGAACTATCGACACCGCCGGACATGGCGACGACAACGCGCGCGCCATCCGCCACCCCGTCCAGGCGGATACCGTCCGCGATCATCCGCGCCAAGCTGGGTTCTTGCGCCTGATCCATTTTCTCCGTGCTCAACATGGCCGGCAATATAGAACCGCGCGGGCTGTCAGCAAGAGATTCCTTTCCTCTTCGGCCAATTTGCCGAAGCAATTGGTTACGAAGGCAGACAAGCCCTTGACTTTGGCCTCGCGAATAGCGGCTACTAAGATAATTAGTTCAACATCTCGGGCATTGCCATGGACGTTCTTATTACCGGTGGAACAGGTTTTCTAGGTTCCCACCTGTGCGAATACTTTCTCGAGAAAAAAGCTAGCGTGGGCATCTTAACACGGCGCCAAGCCTCCACGGCGGTAAAGCCCTCAATGTTTGGCCTCTTAAAATTGTCCGACCGGGTAGAACAGATACCTTGTGAACTGGAAAACTTTGCGCAGGTATGTGAACTCATGGCGCAGCACCAACCCCACGTGGTTGTTCATTTGGCCGCTGTCGCCGATGTCAACCAGTCGCGCCAAATGCCGCTGCAAACTTTCAACGCATCAGCCACCGGGTTACTCAACATAGCAGAGGCGGTACGTCAGTTGGAGTTGGAAACCCGCATCGTCAACCACATCACGGATAAGGTATATTTCGCCAATCCTATTCCCTTTGTCGAGGATATGCCCTTCCACACCGGCACCATCTATGAAATTGCCAAGCAGTCACAGGACCAGTTGGGCGCCTTCTATGGCAAATATTATGGCCTGCGGATCATCAATGTGCGCTGCGGCAATTTTTTTGGCGCCTTCGATTTCGACTTCAACAGGATCGTGCCGTACGTCAACCGGCAAATCTTTCTGGACGAGCCCATCGTCCTGCGCTCCGACGGCACGATGACACGCGACTTTCTGTACATCAAGGACGCAGTACGCCTACACGATCAAGTGCTCAATGCCCTGGATAGGAATGAGCATCTCGGCGAGGCGTTTAACTTTTCAAACGAGATAAAACGCGATGTCCTCTCCATTGTCGAGGAGATCGCTGCCCTGCATGGCCATACCGACCAGGTGATATTAGAACCGACGGCAAGTCAGGAAATTCCCGACATGACCCTATCCTGCGCCAAGGCACACAAGGTGCTAGGCTGGAAGCCCCACTATCCCTTCGCCGACGCACTGGCGGAAACCTGCAATGGGTATCTGGATAACTTCCAACGTTTCAGGCGGGAAATCCTTGGTGCCTAAAGCACTTTCAATGCCGGCACCGCGACCACGAATTTGCCGCCCCATTCAGCGATATAGCCATGTTGGCTCGTGACCTCCGCCGCGATATTCCAGGGCAGGATCAAGACATAATCAGGCCGCCGTTGACGCAGCACCTCTGGATCGAGAACGGGTATGTGCCCGCCCGGCGTAAACTTGCCCTGCTTTGAAGGCGCCGCATCAACAATATAGGGCAACAGATCCGCTTTAACGCCGGCATAGTTCAACAATGTATTGCCCTTGGCCGCTGCGCCGTAACCCGCGACCGCCCGGCCGGCTGCCTGCTGTTCCGTCAGGAAAGCCAGGACATCGTTCCTGACCCTATCCGTCACGGCCTGAAAGCCGCGATAAATTTGCAGGCCGCGCAGACCGCTCTGTTCCTCCCGGCTCAGCAATTGTTCTATCTTGTGAGAGCTTACGCGGGCGTCATCGTCGTGGCAGCCCATCAGTCTTAGGCTGCCGCCATGGGTATCCAACTCCTCGACATCGAATACACGCAAGCCCTGGGCGGCAAAAATACGCTGTACGGTATACAGGGACAGATAGGAAAAGTGCTCGTGATAGATGGTATCGAACTGGCATTCCGCGATCAGCCGCATCAGATGCGGGAACTCCAACGTGACCGTCCCGCCAGGTTTCAACACCTCCTTCATGCCGGCGGTAAAATCATTGATATCGGGAACATGGGCAAAAACATTGTTGCCGATGATCAGATCAGCCTGCATGCCCTCGCCCACCAACTGGGTCGCCAGCTCCGAGCCAAAGAATTCCTCCCGAATGGAGATGCCTAGTTCCCTGGCCGCCGCAGCCGTGCCGGAGGTCGGCTCGATCCCAAGACAGGGGATTTTCGCGGCCACGAAGTTGCGCAGCAAGTAGCCATCATTCGCGGCGATTTCCATGACCAGGCTATCCGGTCCCAGGCCCAGGCGTGGAATGATCATCTCCGCATAGCGTCTGGCATGATCAAGCCAGCTGGTGGAGATGGAGGAATAATAGGCGTAGTCGGCCTCAAACAATTGTTCCGCGGCGGCATGGTCCTCGGTCTGAACCAGCCAGCAATTGTCGCAAACATATATCTTCAAGGGAAAATAGCTTTCCCGCGCCTGTAAATCTTGCGCCGAGAGAAAGGCATTGGAGGGCGGCGCCGATCCCAAATCCAGAAAAACGTGGCTCAACGCCTTATGACAGTGACGGCAGTTCATGTATTTGGTCCGCTCATGGCTTCAGACATTGCGCCATCAGACGCATATTCAAGGCGGCTTCATCAAACCGGTCGACGCCGCCGTTGCGGCAATGGTCAAGAAATTCGGCGATATAAGCCGCGAACGGATCCTGACTGGGCCAGCGTTCTCCGCTGACGGTATTTTCAAGGCAGACTTTGTAGTTCATCCCTTCGCCCTCTTGCACGCGTTGGAAGGAAACATCATCGCAGACAAAGCCAAGGCTCCTATCCAGGTCGGGGCCCTGGCGAAGATCAAATGCAACATTACAGCCGCCGTAGGAAAACCGACACTGGCATCCATACCGCTCCACCTGCATGAGGACATCCGACAATGGACGCTCGCCAAGACAACCTAGCAGCATCGACAGCGCGTGCGGTAACAGATCAACGGCGATATCGCGGCCCCGATAAAGACCCTGTGTATGAAAATGAAAGGCAAATTGCGTGACCGTTTCGGCTGGCGGCAACTGGTCGGACACGGCGGCAATAAGAAAGGCATTGGAGGTGTTGACGAACAGGCGGCGGTTGGAGTGGTCCTGCAAGCTAGCCAGTTTTCGCGCCCAGTCCGGTTCGTTCCAATTGTCATTCCAACTGTCATTCCAGAACAGCGGTTTTTCGCAAAACACCGGCACGCCCCTATCGAACGCCGCGATGATCTGTTCGAAATGGTGAACTGGCGGCGTACAAATGCTGACGCCGTCCAAGGGCTGGGAAAGCAACGTTTTCAGATCGGAAAACGCCACCGCAGCAATACCGAAACTATCCGACAAATCCCGCACCGCCTGCCCGGCGCTTGCCTGATCACGGCCCAGAACGGCGCACACATCCGCACCCAGGGCTTGAAAAATCCGGGCATGAACACGGCCGATACCGCGCGCACCCAGAATAGCTATGCGTGGCGGAGGAAGCTTTTCACTCACTTGACCACCAGGTCATCGAACGCGCCGGAGGCGATGACACGGGCGTTCAAGACATGCTCCTTGCGGTCGCAACGGCACCCCTCCTGGTTCATGCGCAGGCCACAGGCGGAAAAATAATCCCCCAGCCGCTCGCCGTCATAGTCATACAACAGCGGCCAAAAATCGTCGCTGTTCAGATCGCCAATCGCCATGCCATGAAAATTCGGCGCACTGCTTTGCGAGCAATGGTAAAGCCAGCCATCGAAACCGACCGTCGGATAGCTAAACCGCGCGAAACAGGGCACGGTGCGCGCCTTGTCGTAAATATCGTGATCGCTGTCCGCATCGACCAACATTGTGGTGCAAGCCGCACTGTCGGCAGCGGCGATGACCGGGCGCAGCTTCTCGCCATACAGCCTGACGTCGTCCGCCGTCGGCACCACGCCGTCGGCGGTCTCTATGCCGCGCGGCGGCTGGGCAAAGGCAAAGCGCAACATGTTGCAGCCCGCTGCCTTGAAGTCGCGGATGAAACGCTGAACCTGCGCCACATCATGATTGCGGCCATTAATCAAATAGGTCGCCGAAAGATCGAACAAATTGCCATTGGCACGGCGTGCGGCGCCCGCCCGCGTGATGCACTGCAATACCCGGTCATAGAGTTTCGCGTTACCCCGAACATCATGGACCGCGTTATAGACCTCGTTGCAGCCCGCATCGACACTGATGCTCATATAGCTTTGCGGGGCGATGTCAGGGCGCGACAACTGGCCCAGAAATGCCTCGGAAAGCTTCAACGCTTTGGTATTGAAGCCAAAGATCTGGCCGCTGTCGATCGTCGCCCGCAGCAAATCATCGATGTATTCGCAATTCAGGGGATCGGTGGCATAACCGGCGAAAATAATTTTTTTGACACCGCCCTGGGCGATCTGCGCCATGACCTCCAGGGCCCGCGACTTGCTAAGCCGCCGGCCGTCATCATGGGCGGAACCGCCATAGCAATAAGGACAATCCAGCCAGCAGATTTTCCGGCCCCGTGGCGGCGGTTGAAACTCTACCTGATGGGGGATAAACGTTTTGGCCGCGATGTCCGATCTAAGGGCCTGAAAATCGCCGACGTATTGCGCGCCATAACGATAGCGGGCGATCAGACTGTCGTCGTTCATGCGCCGCCGATCCTTGGTACGGCCGCCCTGGAATTGTGCCCGACCATTTCCAGGTCAGCACGCACATCAAGGGCCTGGCCGCCGCTGGCATGGTTATCACCAACGTCCATGTTAATTACTTGCAAATCCTTGGGCGTATCGATGGGGTACCAATAGCCAGTGATCAGATAATGGGCCCCGCGTTCCAGTTCGATAATGCGCTGATACAACGTGGTCTCGAAATCATCGCACATCTCCAGATCCACATGTTGCAGCGCGTCCTTGTTAAGCCATGCGATGCCGGAATTTACCAGGCCGTATTCGCCGCGCGAACCGCCGGAACTAAGTTGACGCACCCGGCGTTGGCGGTCAAAGCCAACCAGATCTTCACCTTGCATCAGGATCAAGCCCCAAGTGGAAATTATCTCCACGGATGATAGCGTAACCAGGGCATTGTTGTCCTTGTGGCACTGATACATACCCTCAATATCAAAATCGAAAATCGTGTCGCTGTTAAGCAATAGGAAATCAGCGCCATCGGGAATCAAATCCGATATCTGGCTAATGCGGCCGGCGATTGGGGTGTCATTGCCGGTAAAGCGGGCCAGCATCTGGCAATCCAGGTCACTGCCCAGAGCTTCGAAATATTTCCAGATCACATCGCCCTTGTAACCAAGAGGCAGCACAAAGTTGCGAAAGCCGCGCTTGTACAGGGCCCAAAATATATACCAGAGTATCGGCTTGCCATGGACCTCGACCAGGGACTTTGGGGTGTGCTGCGTGATTGATCCCAATCTGCTGCCCTGGCCACCGCACAGGATGACCGCCCATTTACCCTCTGCCGCCGCCCCGTTGCCTGAGCCGGTTACACGCATAACCAAAGCCTTCCGAAGAATCCTGTCCAACACGCAAAAATTAAGCGCCTGTTAATGCACCTAATCAGAACATTAACTTTGGAATACTAAGGGGCCATGGTTAACGAATTATCTACAAACAGGCGTTCGTAGCGGGGCCGAGATTGCTTTAGCGGAGCCAATTCAGATCAGCATCCAAGGTGCCGTGATCCTGATGGCTCAACAGCATTCTAAGGCGCATCAGATTGGATTGGCGAAAATCCGGATCGTCAAAACCGATCACGCGCAAGCCATCGCTTAATCCTGCAATGGCCTCGGCCAGGCCCACGCGCGGCGTAAAACCGCCCGCGAATTGCGAGAACCGGGAAAAATCCACCTTGTAGGAACGTTTATCGGGCACCGCGTCCTTGTTGATGCTGACCGTGGTATCTGGAATGGCATCGGAGACCGCCTGGGCCAGATCGCGGATCTTGTAATTCCAGGCATCCGAACCCGCATTCAGGGCCATGAAGGCGCCGGTTTCGCGTGTCCCCAAGGCCCATTCGATGGCTCGCGCCATGTCCTGCACATGGATCAAGGGCCGCCAGGATGAGCCGTCGCTTAGAATTTCGATTTTGCCGGTACTCACCGCGCTGGCGACGAAATCGTTCAGAACCAGGTCCAGGCGCAATCTATCACTCATGCCGCAGGCGGTAGCAAAACGCAGGCAGATAACCGAGAAATCGTCATCGGCCAGGACATGCAGCGCCTCCTCCATGGCGATCTTCGATTTCGCATACGGGGTCAAGGGATCGAGCGGTGCATCCTCCCGGCAGGCTGCCGCCTGGCCGGCGCCATAGACGCTGCAGCTTGAAGCAAAGACGAAACGCCGAACACCCGCCGCCTTGGCCTGCCTGGCGAAATCGACCGAGGCCGTAATATTGATCTGTTCCGTCACTTGGGCAAAGGCATTGCCGATGGGGTCATTGGAAATTGCCGCCAAATGCACCACGGCGCCGACACCGTCCAGAATAGCGGCATCGAAACTGCGCAGATCGCCAAAATGCTGCGCCGCCAGGGCACGCTCGGGCTGGCCATCAAGGGTGGTCAGACAATGGGCAAAAAAACCGCTGTCATAGCCGTACAGGCGATAATCGCCATCGCCCCGGTGCAGATATTGCGTCAGGACAGGTCCGATGTATCCCATATTGCCGGTGATCAGAACATTTTCCACGCCTCGGATCCCTTTCGCACAGCAAAATTCATCATGGCACAACCGCTATTCATTGCCCTGAACGGTCCCCATGTCGCGGCGTAACAGCACGCCAATGCTTGCCAGTTAATGTTATTGCAGCCATTTTTCAACCTGTCCATTTGGGACTTCAGTGTTCGGGAAATAGCCGTTCCGTCGAATTAAACAATCGTTCAGATATCTGTGTTCTATCTTCAAGGTAGGAATTTTACATAGCAACCATCGGATCATCATCGCATCACCAATAGACCGGTAGTCATGACCTCATCGCTGATTTCATATCTTATCCAGTGCTACAACGAAGAAAAGTATATCGCCCAGGCGGTCGCAAGCGCGTTTGATCAGACTTATGAAAATTTGGAGATCATACTGTCGGACAACCGTTCAACCGACAGCTCCCACGAAATCATGCTGGCGGCGGCGGCGGCTTATAACGGACCGCACAAAGTAAGAGTGATCAAACAGCCCGACCATTGCAATATCTGCGAACATGCCAATCGCCTGGTAAATGAAGTCTCCGGGGAATATATCATCTTCGCATCAGGCGACGATCTGCAGGATCCCACGCGGACTGAAAAAGTCGTGCGCGTCTGGCAGGAAACCGGCGCCGACATGATTGGTAACAATCTGGCCAAGATAACAGCCGATGGCGGCAAGGTTATCGAGCTGCACCGAAATCCCAACGAACAATACCACGTGGATCTTGAGGAGATTTTGCGCCGCACCCCCCACACGGCCTGTACCGGCGCCGGCCAGGCGTGGTCACCGCGTCTGTTCGATCTCCATGGTCCCCTGCCAAGCTGGTACCATACATCTGATGTGCTGGTGCCCTTTTGGGGCGCTTTGGAAGGCGGCGCCGCGTTTATCAGCGAACCGCTGACATATTTCCGCATCACTGGTGAAAACTGCGGCATGGGTAGCCAGCATATGACGGCGACTGAAGACGAGCGGCACCACCTTGAAGAAAAAATGCATGCCGATGTGTCGATGCATCTGCTGATGATCCGCCGCACCCTGCTTGGCTTAAAGGTGCAGGAGCCAGACCGCTATGACTATGACGGGCTTGACGCCCTGATTTTGGAGAATTTCGCCGACGCCGCGGAATTGTGGTCGGAGTCCCGCGAAGAACTACTCAAGCTCGAGATGGCCGCGCGTCTCTAACGATGTCACGCAGATGCCCGGCAATGATCGCGATATCGTCGCGTTCGAGTGACAATGCGCTGGGTAAATTTACACCAAAGGGCGCAATCGCATAGGCGGCTGGGTTGCGCGCCTCGGCGCCATGAGCCGCCGGTGTGTTGGCATAAGCGGGAATACTGCTCAGAGGATGAAAAAACGGGCGGCAGTCGATGCCTTTGACACGGAGAGCCTCCATCAGGGCAATCTTATCCATACCCAGGCGGGGCTCGAGGATTACCGTGGCCATCCAGTAGCTGTTAAAGACCTGATCGGGTTCCGCGTTCAGGGTGACGCCAGAGAGGTTCGCAAGTTCCTCCTGATACCAGGCGAATATATCACGTTTTCGCCCGACCAATTCATCAAGCCGTTCTGTTTGGGCCAGACCAACCGCCGCCTGTAAGGCCGACATCTTGTACTTATAACCGAGCTCCTGGTTATAGAACATGACATCACCCGGCGCGCGGCCATGATCCCGCAGCACCATGCAACGCGCGTAGAATGCCTCCTCATTGGTGACAAGCATGCCGCCCTCGCCGGTGGTCAGGGTCTTTGAGCCATGAAAACTGAAAGTGCTGGCAAGTCCAAAGCTGCCCGCCGGGCGGCCCTGATAACGGGAGCCAATGGCCTCGGCGGCATCCTCAATCACCGCGATGTCATTGGCCTCTGCAATGCGGGAAATCGTATCCATTTCCGGCATGCTGCCATACAGATCAACCACAATGACCGCCTTGGTCCTGGGCGTTATCGCATGTTGAAATGCATCGGCCGACAAGCACCAGGTCTGTCTATCACAATCGGCGAAGACCGGATCGGCGCCGAGGTAGGAAATAGGCGCGGCCGTGGCAATCCAAGTCAATTCAGGAACAATAACCTCATCGCCGGGTCCTATACCCAGGGCCGCCAGGGCCAAATGCAGGCCCGACGTGCAGGATGGCAGGGAAATAGCGTACACGCGATCGACCCGGTCAGCGAACGCCCGTTCGAAACGGGCCGGATACTCGCCCGCCGTCTCATACCAGCCGTTGGTCGCGGCATCGGTGGCATAGGAAATTTCCTTTTCCGTGATCCAGGGTCCGGCAACAGGAAAACTTGTCACGCCATCAATCCTTGCGTCATCAATATTCTAAAAAAGCCAAAATCATCATAATTCGACCGGATTTAATAAATGGTGCATGGGACGCACCAACATTTATTTACGGCGAAGAATGGCCATGCGGGTGGGGCTGTAGTTACCCTCGCTTGGCAGCGTCATCGCGACTTTGTGGATCGGGTGTTGATAGTCCGGTTCCTCGCCTAAATCACGGCATAGCGCGGAATAAACAACGCGGGTGATATAGTAGTAAGTGCTGGAAAAATTTAGAATGCGAAGGATATCGAAATGCGGTGACGCAATTTCATCCAGCTCTTGCTCGGTTAGGAACCGATTATGCCAGCGCACGGAAATTTCCGGCAGGCCGATCAATGCGCGGGTCTGGTTCAACATCTCCTGACCATCGGTAAAATTCTCCAGAGCCAGATAATATCCGCCTGGCTTAAGGCATTGCGCGATATTGTGAATGGCTTGGCGCTGCTCCTCGAATGTGGGCAGGTTGATGATGCAGCGATCTGTCGTGGCGACATCGAAATGTTCGGCCCCCGAACAAGCCACCAGATTAAGGATGTCGCCCTCTCTAAATTCGACACGTTTCGATACGTCCGCATTGTCCGCAAGATTGGCCACGGCCCGCGCAACCATCGCGGGGCTATAGTCCGCGCCCAGGAATGTCGCGGCCTTTAACGTCTCGGCAACACGGATTGTTGTCTGCCCGTCGCCGCATCCGACATCAAACACCCGCAACGCGTCAGGCAGCTCCAGTTCCTGAATAACCTTGGCGATGGTCTCCGCTTCCAAAATCCTTAGGTAATTATCATTTGTCGTAACCGCGATGGCCGAACTACCGGCGGCCCGCTCATCCCAATATTCCTTGATCTTGTCGTTCTCGCTTAGAGGCTCTTTCATAACCGCCAATTCTCGCATCCGAATGAGAAAAAATTCGAGGCCGGTGATTGCCATGCCCCAACACTATAACGCTGTCACGATTGCAGAGTTTTCGTCAAGTGCGGCGCCGGCAACATTTAAGGCCCAAAATTCTCGAACGCAGCCGCGCCTCCGCCAGCAAGGGTTTCCCATGCGCCCAACCCAATAACTTCGCGAGCTCAGGAATATATTAACCATATGCCGCAATGATTTCGCGATCATGAGCATGGACCAACAATCGTTACAACCCGAAGCACTTTGGACAGAGGCCAATTCCCTGGTTGGCCAAGGACAATTGCTTGACGCCATCCCCCTGTATTTGGAGCTTACCGACCTTTGGCCGGACCGCGCCATTGTCTGGCTGAACCTGGGCATTGTGCTTGGCGTCCTGCATCGCCATGACGAGGCCCGGCAATGCCTGCAACAGGCTCTGGTGCTGGAGCCGGACAACCCCCTCACCCACTATCAGCTGGGACAGATGCAGGAGCACCTGGGCCAGTTGGACGAGGCCGCGCGCAGCTTTCTAAAGGCGACTGAATTGGATCCTGGCTACCTCGATGCCTGGAACAGCCTGGCCGATATATGCCTGCAATGCGGCGAGACCGATCTGGCCCGGCAATATCTGGAACAAATTCTGTTGGCCGACAAGGAACATGCGGCGGGCAATTTCTCCTTTGGCAATCTGTTGCAGGGGCAAGGCGACGACGAGGGTGCCGCCCGGCATTTCGCCATCGCCTATGAAGCAACCAATGATCCGGCCTGCGGCAACAACCTCGCCAACGTGCTGGACCGCCTGGATAGGGTCTCCGAGGCCATCGATTTGCTACAGGGTTTGCTGCAAAACCGTCCCGACTACATGCTGGCCTGGAACACCCTTGGCGGCCTGTTGATGCGCGAGAAACGCTATACCAAGGCGCGGGAGGCTCTGCACAAGGCCCTGGAAATTGACGACGGCTTCCATGCCGCCCGCCACGGCCTGGCCCGATGCCTGGTACAGATGCGCGACCTGCTGGGTGCCCAGGAACAGATGCAGCGTTTGTTGCACGAGGTGGGCGATGATGTTGCCGTTTTGAAAGACTTTGCCGTTGTTTTGGAGCGCCTGGGCGACTTCGACGAAGCGTTGGCACAACGGCAACGGGCCATCGATCTTAGCCCCGACGATGCCCGGCTGATCGCCGACCACGCCAATCTGTTGCAGTCCCTGCGCCGCTATGATGAAGCCGAAACATTCGCCCACCGCGCCCTGGCATTGGACGCAGGGGAATTGCGGGCCCATATGGCGATCATTTCCATCTGCACCAATAAGACCGAGATGACGCGGGCGTATGAACATTTGTCGATCGTCATGACGTCGGGCACGCAAGATGTGCTTATTCTGAACGCGGTCGGCGGACTGTTCGAACAGTGGAAAGAAGCCGCCAAGGCGATCTCCGTCTATGAACATATTCTGGAGATCGAGCCCAGGGACGCCAACGCTTCCATCCGGATTTTTGATTTGAAGATGGGCATGTGCGACTGGAGCAACTACGACGAAATCTGTCAAAACCAGATCGATCAGATTGAGGCTGGCTGCGCCGATAATGATGACGACGGTGACAGCTTTGACGTCTTCAATCTACAAGCCCTGCCCGTCAGCTATGAATTCATCGGCAAAGTTGCCCGACATGCCGCGATACGGATTGCCGGGGAAGCCCGGTTGAACCTGGACGCCCCGCCCCTTGTCCACGCCAAACCGAAATCCGCGCCCGGCGAAAGACGCATCCGCCTCGGCTATGCCCTGGGGTATACCTGGTTCCACAGTCTGCCCCTGGTCATGAAGGAAGTCATTGAACGCCATGACCGGGATAGGTTCGAGGTCTTCGGCTATTCCGTTCGGCCCAGTGATGGCGGCGACTTCAACGCCGTCTACCGCGCCGCCTTCGATCATTTCCGTGACATTCCCGGCTCTGCGCCTTATCTGGCCGCACAGATGATCAACCAGGATGAAATCGATGTCCTGATCGATGTGACCGGCCTAACCTCCATCAACTGCATGCCCGTCAGCTCGTTCCGGCCGGCACCCGTACAGATGCACGGTTATGGCTATTCCATCACCACCGGGGCTGATTACATCGACTATCTAATTACTGACCGCAACTATATTCCCGAAGAATGGGAAGCAGTGGGGCCGGAGAAGCTGTTGTATCTGCCGAATACCTTCATGCCCACCAAACGGCCCGAGAAAATTGGCGCGGCGGTGAGCCGAGCCGATGTGGACCTGCCGGAAGACGTAATCGTCTTTTGCAACTTCAATCATCCGTGCAAATTCGAGCCGAAAATCTTCGCCGCCTGGATGGAGATCATGAAGCAGGTGCCAAACAGCGTTCTATGGTTCGGCGCCTGGATGCTGGATACGCAAACGAATTTGCGCCGGGAGGCGGCGACCCACGGTATTGCGGGGGAGCGCTTGATCTTCGCCGAAATCGTCGAGCACGAAGATCACCTGGCCCGCTTGCAGCTGGCCGATCTTGCCTTGGACAATCTGCATCATGGCGGCGGCATCACCTCGGTCGATGCACTATGGGTGGGTCTGCCGGTTTTGAGCATTCTGGGTGACAAACCCGGCGCCCGGCTTGGCGCAACCTTAAGCAATGCCGCCGGTGTCCCCGAAATGGTGGTGCCGGATCTGCCCAGCTATATCGAACGCGCCGTGGCCTTGGCGCAAGCCCCGGAACAACGCGCGGCATTGTCCCGGCGCCTGATCGAGGGACGCGACAACCAACCCCTGTTCGACAATGAACGCTATTGCCGTAACCTTGACAATGCCATTGAAGCAGCCTGGGATAACCATTGTGCGGGCCGTTCCCCGGAACGTATCGAACTTGGCGAATAGACGCCATTGCCGCCAAGCCAATAAGCGGACCAAAGATGAAGTTTAGCGAACTATCAATAGCGGGCGCATACCGCATCACGCCGGAACCGTTGGCGGATGAGCGGGGTGTTTTCAACCGGCTCTATTGCGCCGAGGAGTTCACTCAGGTCGGCCTGATCAGTGAATATGCGCAGATCAACCACTCGGTTAGCCATCATCAAGGCACCTTGCGCGGGTTTCACTATCAACTGCCGCCGAAATGGGAGACCAAGGTGATGTGCTGCATGGGTGGCAGAGTTTTCGATCAGCTCTTGGATCTACGCCGCAACTCGCCCACCTTTGGGCAGACTTGCGCCGTTACGCTGAAAGCGGAGAGCCATGAAATGGTCTATATCCCCGAAGGCGTCGCGCACGCCTATCTGACCCTGGCACCTGATACCATTTTGCTTTACCTGATGTCCGCGCCCTACAGTCCCGAGCTGGAGCGGGGCATCCGCTGGAATGATCCCGCCTTCGAATTCACCTGGCCGTTTGAACCCACGATTATTTCGGACAAGGACCGCAGTTACCCGGATTTCGATGCGGCGTATCATCTGACAAGTGCCGATTAGGGTTAATTTTGTTCCTTTCGATTTACCATTCGTTCAGCTTCTTTAACTAGCCTAGCCGGGCGGTCAAATGGGGACCGTGAACCAGCAATATAGGCGACGGCGCAATGACGAACATGCAGGCGAATACGCCCTATCCGAAACAGTTGACGGTCGCCATGACGGACCGCTGCAATTTGAAATGCTTCATTTGCACGCGCGAGGAATTCGAAGGTCAAATCGGCAGCAAGGGTAACAATCTGGCGCTGGAAAACCTCTACAAGATGGAGCCGGCGTTGCGCGAGGCCGAGATTATTCAGCTAACCGGTTTCGGCGAGACATTTCTGCACCCGGACCTGGGCGAGGCGCTGGACTACATCTATTCCATAAATCAGCGCGAGGATCTGATCTATTTCGTCTCCAACGGCACCCTGCTGACACGGGCTTGGGGCGAAAAATTGGATAAACGCCTGAATAATCTGGCAATCTCGCTCAATGCCGCGCGCCCCGATACCTACAAGCGTGACATGCATCCCTACTCGTACCGCTATACCCGGGAAACAGCACCCAAGGCCTATAGCGGTAAACGCTTCGCCGAGGACGACAAGCGCGAGCGTCCCTGCCAGTTCGAGCAAACGGTCGGGCGGATCGGCGATTTCATGTCGGCGTTGAGCCCGCAATCAGCGCGGCGGGTCGCCCTGCACTATGTGGTGCATCGGGACAATATTGACGAGATGCCAGAATTCGTACACTTGGCGCACAGCCTCGGCATCACGCAAATTAACTTCACACATTACATGGTGAACCGGGTCGAAAATATCGAATTCAGCATCTTTTTTCAGAAGGCCCGCTTTAACGATGCCGTCGACGGCGCCAAAGCCCTCGGCGCCGAGCTGGGCATCGATGTCAACGCGCGGAAATTCTTCGAAGAAGAGGCCCGGCCGTTCAACGCCGAACAGGATTGCAATTGGCCGACCGAGCAATCCATTATCTTCACCCCCGGACTGGCCGCACCGTGCTGCCACATAGGCGGGGTTTATCTGGGCAATGCCTTTGAACAAGGCTTCGATGCTGTCTGGAACGGCAAACCGTACCGGAAGCTGCGCCGCGAGCGCTGGATGAATGCTTGCCAGAACTGCACCATGTTCCAGACCTTTGACGATTGGAAAGCGCATTTCCACCCCCTGGTGAAGCAGAGCCCGCGCTTTGCCGAATTGGCGGATCATTTCGTCGAGCCGGCGCCGAATACGCCACCAAAGGTATTCGTGGTTGGAGCGGGGCGCGATGGCACCCGCTCCTTGGGGCGCCTGGTTGCCAACCTGCATGCGGCCAATGGCGAGCAGATGGGCCTGCATCACGAAGCCAATAGTTTTCGTGCCCAGGCCGGAACGGCGCAGTATCACTGCAATGGCCAAGACGACTGGATGCGTTGCATTCTTGACAAGTTCAACGGCGAAGTCGTCTCCGGCAATGCCTTCAATTTCGTCCTGCCTATTCTGCACAAGGCTTATGGCGGTGATGTGCGGATTATTCACATCAAACGGGAGCGTGAAAGCTGCCTTGCCTCCATGCATGGCCAGGTCATTGCCGATCCCCTGGCATGGGACGGCTATGTCAATGACGCGGATACATCTCGCGTGGTTGACGACATGACCTATCGTCCGGCACCGCCGAACGCCGTTCTAATGGGCGAGATGGAAGCCGACGCCTGGAACCAGCTATCCCTGGAAGACAAGCTGGCGTGGCTGTATGACGCCAGCCACCGGGCGATCGAGGAACACCTGCATCTGTTTCCCAATCATTTGGCGGTGGCTACCGAAGCTCTCGACGAGCCCGCCACCATCCGCCGCATCGCACAGTTCGTGAACCCAGGCTGGCGGCAATTCTGCCCGCCGGTGCATCTCAATCATGTGCTGCACGAAAACGCCGCCGAACTGGCGCCCGGCCCTCTGCTCGCCACGCAAAACGCCATGGCGGATTTCGATCTGCATCAGATGAACGCCTCCGATACCTACCCGGTTATCTATTTCCTGCAACGCATGATCGCCGATCACAACACAGCGGAACAGGACGAGGCGATTTCAGACCTCGAAACCCTGCGCGGCGAAATCAGCGCATTGGTGAACCGGGCCGAAGGACAGACGCCCGCACCCCCGGTGCATCAGGTGGACGGCGGCGGGCCGAGCCTGCAATTGGTCCGTGGTCACGGGTTGTCGGAGGCACAGACCGCGCGGCTGGATGAATTCTTCCATGACTTCGAGCCGGACAAGCTGGAACAGTCCACCTCATATCCCGTGATCTACTTCCTGCAACGCCTGATGGCTTTGCGTGACGTCACGGGCGAAGGAGATCCGGAATTGGCGGCGACCTATCGTTTCATGGGCGATCAGGTTGATGCCTTGATCCAGAAAGCGGCCGAGGCCAGATAGCGGCAACAACGACCGCAGCGGATCAATCGTTCTTGATCAGCAATAAATGCTCCAACAACAGGGCATCGATATTAGTGCCCAGAAAACATTTTGTCGCATCCTCGGGGCGTTCCATGATCGGTTCGCCCGCGACATTGTACGATGTGTTCAACAACACCGGCACACCGGTCCGATCACCGAACGCTGATACCAATTCATGAAAGCCCGGATCGCGCGCCGCCGTCATCACGGATCAACGCCGCGCCGGTATTGTGCCAAAGATCGTTGTGCCGGCCGTGGACAATTATACGGCGCTACAAGCGGATCGGCTGTTCGACGACGCGGCGCACCAGGGCCGATGAACGGGACGCCGCCCTGAGATGCCCACGTGGCGCATCGGCCAAGGCGGCCTGCGCCAACTCGATATATTCCGCGCCCAGGCCTTCGGCCTGTCCCAGTCCACCATGCACGTCAAGAACATGGAGAAAGTAGAGGAAGATTTCATAAATTGCGTCCGCGCACGATGTACCGTCGCCTAAATTGGCAAAATGGGTATTCATCAGACCCAGCGCCGTCCGGGTTCGCGAAGGCCCATCGGTGACGGCAAAGTTTACTTCCCGCGCCAGTGCCGACAATACCGATAGGTCATCGCCATATCCGCGCTCTGGTTCACTCCAGAGCATCGCGCCGTCCGCCGGCACGCCACGGCACAGAGCCTCGTGGGGCTGAAATTCCTGATTGCTGTGCCCCCGAAGGAAGGTTTCGAATCCCGACGGCCTGGCCACCGGTTCCAATCCGGCGCCGCTGAGCAATTCAGCGAACGTCATGGCGGAATACCAATCAATATGCGGCGCCGCCAAGTCGTCCCGTGCCCGGCGACGGGCATCCCGCGTCAAGGCCAGGCTTTCCTGCCGGAAAGCATCCTCGTGCGGACGGGGATACAATTGCCGCGCCGTTTCGACGGTAAACTGGCGCAGGCTGTGCGCATCATAACCATAGACATAGAACTGAGCGTCCCTGCCCGGCGCCATGTCCCGCAAGGCTTGCAACAACGCCAAGGGCCGGGAGACATGGTGCATGACGCCATATAGCCAAACAATATCCGCCGGTTCCGAAGGGATGTTTCGGCACAGCAGGTCGCCGTGGACGATATCGATGTTGCTGATTTCGTTCCGCCGGCAATAATCTTCCAATCGGCGAACATTATCGATCGCCGCATCAATCGCCAAAACATGCTCGGCACCCGCACGCAGGAACGCCAGGCCCCAGTTGCCCCGGCCACAGCCGTAGTCAATAACCCTGGCGCCTGTCAAACTGTCACCAAAGGTTTGCTTCAAGTAGGCAGCGCATTTATCCAGCCAACCGGAATGCAAATGCTCCCGCCGGAACATAGTGTTGGCGTAGTCGTTGATCGGGGTGGGCGCTACGAGATACATGGGTCAGCTCTTTTTTGTCTTACTGAAATAAACGTTGAAATGGTCCGGCTGTTCGATCACCCGCACATCATGCGGGCCCTCGTAGGCACCCGTCATGTTCTGCATAATTTCCAAGGGTGTATAGGTTTGCTCGAATGTGCACAAGATGGCGCGTTCGACGAAGGCTTCCTCGTTGAAACGTGGCACCATATTACAGATCAGCGGCGCACTCATTTAACTCTCGCAGTCATCCAGACCATCAGGGTCATAGCCTATTCAACTTCGCCGTTTCGGCTATTCCCGTGCAGGCCATTACACTCACGGTCATATTCGATCTTGGTTAAAGTCTGATTAAATCCAGCAGCGGAGACTTAATCATTGGATAAATAACGGAACCAATCCTCGGTCGCAGCGGCAATTTTTGTCGCGTCCCAGACCGGAGCATCACGCCAATAATCGATATTGTCCAACATGATCCGGACGCCGTCCTCGATCGGCACCTGGCTGACCCAGCCGAAACGTTGGTTGATCCGGGTGACATCGGCCAGGGTGCAATCGGGCTCGCCGGGGCGTTTGGGAATATGAATTACCTCGCCGGCACCCAACAGCTCCACCAGGCGGTTGACCGAGACGTCCTTGCCGGTACCGACATTGAAAACCTCGCCACTATCATCGTAGCCGCCCACCGTGGCAACCGCATCGGCGACATCACCCACATAGGTAAAGTCGCGCGTCTGTTCGCCGTCCCCAACCACGGTCAAGGCCTGATCGGCCAGCAGCTGCGCCAGAAAAACGCCAAAGACGGCACCATAGGTCCCCGATGTCCGGGCCCGCGGGCCATAGACATTGAAGAACCGCAGGGAGGCGGCAGGCAAACCATAAATCTGGCTCCAATGCATGACCAATTGCTCGCCCAGGAACTTGGTCATGGCATAGGGATATTCCGGCCTGATTTCAGCCTCTTCGGCCGTCGGATAATTGTCCGGAATGCCGTAACAGGACGATGATGCGGCATAGATCAAACGTCTGACATCCATGTCACGGGCAGCCTGCAACACATTGAAGGTGCCGGTGACGTTGGTGTCGTAATAGCCTTCGGGATTTTGAATGGAAGGGACGATATCGGCCAGGGCGGCTAGATGAAAGATCCGCTCCGCGCCCATCAGGGCCGTTTTGGTGCCGGCCCGGTCGCGGATATCGGCCTCGATCAGTTCAAAGCGCGCCTCGCCCGCCAGATGCTTCAGATTATGCGGCCCGCCGGTGACGAAATTGTCGACCGCACGGACCCGCCGGCCATCCGCCAACAGACGGTCAACCAGGTGGCTGCCGATAAACCCGGCGCCCCCCGTAACCACATCAAGGCCGTCCCCGGTCAGTTCAAGTTTTGTCATTCCGCCCTCAATTTCCCGTGCCGCGGATGACGCGGGTTCTACTAAATGAAGTCAAGCAGGCTTAAGCGGCCCAGCCGGGCAATAACCGACAATGATGCTTGCAGGGCCGATTCACCCGACTTCAGATTAGCAACGGCCTCGGCAATATCAACGTTCTCGATCTCGGCGGTAAATATGTCAAGGAAACTGAGTTCCTTCGCCTGCAGTTCAAGCTGGTTTTGCACCGTGCTCATATGAATACCGTTGACTTGCTCCGCCGAGCGGGCGGTCTCAATTGCGTTCAAGGCAACGGAAAACTCATTGACCAGAAAATTGATCTGATTTTCGCTCAGGGGATCGGTAAAGGCACCCGCGGGCGCATAGGCGCCGGCCCCCGTGGGCAGGGTACCATTGGCAAATTGCTGAATCCGGCGAATGCCATCCAGCAGCGGTTCGGCGATTTCATTGGCAAGCTGGCCATGTTCGATGCTCCGGCTTTCATCCAGGCGCTGGGTCAGCTTGATCGCATTGTTATCAAAGGCGTCCGAGGTATTGGCCAGGGCCAGCAGATCCGCCGTGGTCGAGACATTGATGGGCGAGACATCCGTGCGCGAGCCGGAGAATATATACTTGCCGTTCAAGGTTGTGTTGAGCAGATTGACCAGGCGGTCCATATGATCCGTCATTTTGTCGATCAAGCCGACGCCGCTGTTCAGGTTGACGGTCTTGATCAGATCATTGCGGAATTCATCGGCAATCCCGGCGATTCCGCCCAAGGCGTTGTTCTGCAACTCCATGCGTACGGCCAATTCCCGATTGGCGCTCATGTAGCTTTCTGTCCGCGCCGAGACGGAGCGGGAGGACAACAGAACATTAGCATCCCGGGCGATATCCTTGAGGTTATCGCCATTTTTTCCCGTGGCTACCCGCGTTTGTTCATGGCGCAAATATTCCTGATTGCGCAGCATCTGCGTGACGAGTGCTTGGCCTTGGCTGAATGTGGATATTCTGGTCATGATATTAATCCCGATGCGCGCTTAGACACGCAGTAAGGTTTCATACATTTCATTTACCGCGGAGATTATGCGGGCCGCTGCATTGTAGGCGTTCTGGTACTGCACCATCGCCGCCAGTTCTTCGTCCAAGTTGATGCCTGTGACAGAATCGCGACGAAGCCCAAGTTCTTCTCTCAGGATCTTACGGTCCTCGGCCAGGCTCGATAGGCGGTCGGCTTCCAAGCCAATGTTGGAGAGGAAGTAGTTGCTGTAATTGGTCAGGGTGGTCGACGTCGTCGGCAGATCGCCGGCGGCAACAAAATCTATGACACTGGAAGACAGGGCCAGGAAGGCATTGACGCCCCGGTTATCGCCGACCGTCAATGCCGGCACGCCGGCGGCCGCGGCCGTTTCCAGGCGCGCCGTGGCGAGCTGCCCGGGATTGGCCTTGATCGTTGGGTCAACCACCACCGAGAACGCCGCATCCATGCGATAATGGTCACCAACACCAAAAAAGTCCGAAAACGACTTGCCCGTGACGCCCCGCGCCGTGGTATCGGTCCGCGCCTTCATGTCGTAGTTTTCGTAACCGGCGGCAGGCGTCAGGACCAGCTTGCCGTTGCTGTCCATGGTAAAGGTGGCATAGCCGGAAAAGGCGGTGTTTAGATCGGTCAGCACATTGGCCACGGTGCCGCCCACGGCCGCGAAATCAAGAGTGTGGGAATCCGCTAGAATGCCGCCGGGCCCGCGGAATTCCAGATTGACCGTGCCCGTGGCACCAAAGCCGTGACCCGATGCCGTTGTCAGACCGGTATCAAAATGGGCAACTTCGCGGCCCGAAAGCAGATCATTCATACCAAAGAAATCCGAAAAACCCCGGCCGCCGCGGTCGCTGGGCGTGGTGGAGTTTTGCAACATGGCGACACCGTCGGTACCCGCCGTAGCCGTTAAACTCATAACCCCGGCGTTCAGAGCCAGGGTGGCGCCCGTGACATTGGCGTTTACCGCGGTGATCACATCCTGCACCGTCACCAAGGCAACGTTGCCGAAATCAACTTCGTAGGAATCCGTTAGAATATCGTTGGCATCCAGTACGCCAAAGGTCACCTTGCCGGTAAAGCCATGGGGATCGGTCGCCAGAACGCCAACATTCCGCCCCGTCAGGGCATTAAGCGCGGGGACGGCACTGTTTTCGTTATGCACTTTGTTGATTTGATCAATGAAATTCGCCGCCAGTTCACCCAAGGACAGGGCAACTTCCGGCAATTCCTTGTCCCGCATATCCACCAAACCCTTAAGGGTGCCGGCCCGGAGATTGGGCTCCAACGCCACGCCGGTGGCCGCCGGCCCGCCGGTGGTGGTATCAATCTGGTGTACGGTGATGGAATTGAAGGCGATCGTGGTCTCGACCTGGCCTGGCGGATTGTATTGCACCACCCGCAGCCGATCATCCAATAGGGAGAGACCGGATATCGTCGAAATTTCAACCTTATAATTGGATTTTTCAACGGCCCGGATATCGACGATATCGCTGATTTTCTCGATCGCTCTGGCGCGTTGCTCTTCCAACGCCGCTGGACTGCCGCCGGCTTCCCTTTCATGGGAAATCAAGTCATTGAGACTGTGAACCTGGGTCAGGGCACTATTGAGAACAGAGATTTCGCCAACAATTTGATTGTCAGCCTCGCTGCGCAGGTTCAGGATTTGCCGGGCGTAGCGGTCCAATGAATCCGTCAAGGTTTGAATATCACTCAACAGACCAATCCGGCGCGGCGCCTGGGTTGGGTCCGTGGCCAGGGAGGCGAAGGAATCGAACACACGGTCGATCTGATTATTCATGGACGAAGTATCGTCCGGGCTGCCGAACAGCGACATCAGACGATCAAAAATATCCGTCTGTTTTTCGTAGTAGCCATTATAGGCGGAGGCGCCGATCAATTCCTTGGTCAGAAAGGTATCGACAATACGGCGCACTTCGCCGATTTCCACGCCCATGGTCTGGCCGCCGGAAGCCGCCGTCTGCAACACCACGTCCTGGCGGGCATAGCCCGGCGTGTTCACATTGGCGATGTTTTGCGATGTCGTGCGCAGGGCCGATTGGTTGGTATTCAGACCACTTAAAGCCGTGCGTAGAATGGCATCCAGGGACATGAGCCGTTATCTCCCCCCTACCAGTAAAGACGCCACCCGCGCATCATCCGTCCGTCCGGCCAAGGTGGCAGGAACTGCCGGGCAGTGGGCGGCATGCGCCTGGTTAGGCAGAAAATACCCAGGGCACAAAGCCAAGTGCAAGCTCAACTCAAACTCGGCAAGCAATTGATTTATAGTCTTTTTTTCTGGCGGTAACACAATGTGCATCCTAAAAATGGGCTTTCCTGCGTGATCTTCTGCCCCTATCGATGCAACATTGATGCCAACTCGGTCCAGGCGCCGATTTCAGGCAAAAAAACGCCCGGACAAGCCGGGCGTTCTGGTTTGGGCATGATTTGCCCGGAATGTTATCGGCGGCGGCCTATTTTGCCGGAACACTGCCATTATTTCTTGCCTGCCATCTATCGGCGACAGCGCCAACGATGCCCTTGGGCAAGAAAATAATGAACAAAATCAACATGATGCCATAGACCAGCAGCGGCACGCCGGCGACGTTCAAACAAATCTTCTCGGTCAGGCAATAGGCTTCCGTGCCGATCCAAATACGCAGGACCTCCGCCAATAGAAGGGTGATCACGGCACCAATGGTGGGTCCGAGCGAATTGTAAATACCGCCCACGACGACCGCGAAGACGATTTGCAGGGAAATTCCAACGCCGCCAATGGTGTCGGGCGAGATGAACATCTGATACTGGCAATACATGGCACCGGCAAAGGCTGTCATGACCGCGCTTAGAACCGTTACTTTCAGTTTTTCCCTGGTCACCCGCACACCAACGGCGGCCGAGGCATCCTCGTCCTCCGAGATCGCCTCCAGGGCGTATCGCGCCATGGAGCGGTCCACCAGACGCCAGATCACGATGCCCGCCATCCATACCGCCAAGGCGACAAAATAAAACACCATCCGGTCATCCGACTGTAGCGCAATAACCGACCAGCCATCGCCGTGACGTTCCGGCGTATAGCCCAACGAGCCCCCTGTTGTATCCCGGGTGGCAATAATGATCTGACGCACCACTTCCGACAACGCCAAGGTCACAAGGGCGAAATAGTGCCCGACAATACGGAACTTAAAGCAAGGATAACCAATCAAAACCGCCAAGCCGCCGGCACAAAGCATAGCAATGGGAATACCGATCCAGGGCGTTAAGCCAAGCTCGTTCCATAATAGGGCCGTGACGTAACCGCCAACCGCCATAAAGGCGCCATGGCCCAGGGAAACCAAGCCAAAACGCCCCATGATCGACCAGCCTGTATAGGCAAATGACCAAATCAGGATGACAATGACCAGATGCAGCGGATAACTATCCAGGCCGAGAAACGGCAGCGCGACCAGAACGGCGGCAACGACCGCGATCAGAAGTTTACTGTTCATGACTTCCTCGCGAACAAGCCTTCAGGGCGTATAAACATGGCGAAGATAAAAAAGGCAAAGGCCAGCACATAACCCCATTCCAGTTCGGCGAAATAGCCACCGATGGTGATCAACTCGCTAAAGACAAAGGCCGCCAAAAAGCCCCCGACCATGTTGCCAAGCCCGCCCATGACGCAAACCATGAAGGTGATTGGGCCGAAACTAAGGCCGATGAACGGATGAACATCATATTGCAGGGCCAGTAACGCCGCCGCCAAGCCCGCCAGACCACCGCCAATAGCGGAGGTCAGCAGATACAATTTCTTGGTATTGACGCCCATCAGGATCATGATTTCGCGGTCCTGCGAGATCGCCCGGATCGCGGCACCAAGGTAGGAGCGGGAGAGAAACTGGTACAAGACCACGACCACCCCGGCCGCGATGGCAAAGGACAAAAGCCTAGTCCAGGACAGATAAATATCTTCGCTTAATGCCAAGCTACCCAAGCTGACGCCTAGGTTACGGAACTCGATGCCGAAGGCGACCATGGCGGCGCCCTGAAAGAAGAACAGCAGGCCGCCCGTCGCCAACAACTGGTTGATGGGTGCCGCCTGCAACAAATAGCCAATCACCAAACGATGGGTCAGCCAGCCCAGCAGGGCGGTCACGCCTACCCCACAAGCCGCCGCCAGGATCAAGGGCATGCCGCCATCCACATGCAGGAAATAAATGGTGTACATGCCCAGCATGATGATCTCGGCATAACAAATCCAAACCACGTCGATGACGCCAAAAATCAAGTTCAAGCCCAATGACAGCAATGCCAATACGCCGCCGAGCAATAGCCCGTTGATCAAGGTTTCGATGAAGAAGATGCTGAACAGCGCTTCCGTGAATTCCGCGAACATTATTGCCTCACATGCCCATAAAGGATTTTTGAATTTCGGCACTTTGTAGAAGCTCGTCCGCCGTGCCTTCCAGGCGCAGACTGCCTGATTCCAAAACGTAGGCGCGATCGACAATACGAAGTACCTGCCTCACGTTTTGTTCGACGATCAACACCGTCAAACCCTCGGCGCGGATCCTTTCGATCAGATCGAATACCTGCTGCACGATGACCGGCGCCAGACCTGCCGAAGGCTCGTCCATCAGCAGGATCTTGGGATCCGACATCAATGCCCGGCCAATGGCGCACATTTGCTGCTCGCCGCCCGACAAGGTTCCCGCCATCTGATTGCGCCGCTCCAACATGCGCGGAAAAAGCTCGTACACGAAATCCTTGCGCGCCTCGTACTTGGCCCGGAATTGCGGCATGAAACAGCCCATGCGCAGATTATCTTCGACGGTCATGCGGGGAAAAAGGCGCCGATTTTCCGGCACATGGGCGATGCCCATGCCGACGATGTCATGGGCCGGGGCATCAAGCACCGAGACCCCCTCCATCTCGATATGTCCCACCGTCGCCGGGATCATGCCGGAGATCACCCGCATCAGGGTCGATTTACCGGCGCCGTTCGGCCCGATCACCGCCACGGCTTCACCCGCCCTAACGTCCAATGAAACATCGAACAAGGCTTGAAAATCGCCATAACCGGCGTTTACGTTCTTAAGGGTCAGCATTACGCTGCGGTCCTCTAATTGGCCTGAAAATGAAAATATTAGGCGCGGCTGGCCGCGGCTGCGGTTTCTTCCGCATCACTGCCCAAATAAACTTCGATAACCTTGGGATCGGCGGCGACCTCCTGCGGCCGCCCTTCGGCAATTTTTTCGCCATGATCAAGGACCATGACGCGATCAACGACACGCATCAAAACGCCCATGATATGTTCCACCCAAATGATGGTCACACCGAGTTCCTCGCGGATATTCTTCAACATATCCGCGGCCTGATCCATTTCCGAATGATCCAGACCGCCCAGGCTTTCATCCGCCAGCAGCAGTGAGGGTTTGGTTGCAAGCGCCTTGGCCAGCTCCAGCTTTTTCAAACCGGCCGCGCCCAGGGTATCGATAGCGGCCTCGGCATCGGTCGGCAGACCAACCATTTCCAAGGCCTCCTCCGCGCTACGCCAGGCCTGCGCCCGAGTGACCGCGCCGGCCTGGCCATAAAAGCCAGCCAGCGCGGCATTCTCGAGGATGGAAAGACGACGAATTGGCCGTGGGATCTGAAATGTCCGGCCTACTCCCATCACGCAAATAGCGTGTGGCGGCGTTCCGGCAATTTCTTTTCCGTCCAATCGGATGGACCCTTCATTGGGCTTCAAGGTCCCGGAGAGCATGTTGAAAATCGTGCTCTTACCCGATCCATTCGGCCCAATCAGGCCCAGGATTTCGCCCTTTTCGAGAGCGAAATCCACGTTATCGACAGCCGTGAAGCCACCGAAACGTTTGGACAGTCCTTCAACGCGAAGCATATTTGTACTCACTAACCAATTGTCATTCTTTCGCCCGTCTACTCTACTTCTTCGAGTACGCCGAGCCTTTCGGTAGCGGCAGGACCGGATCGATGGTCTGCAGTACCTTGGGCCATGCGATATAGACCTTGCGGTCCACATACTGCATCACCACCGGTGAGGCCCGCATGTTCTGGCCCATCATGTCGGACTCACCTGCTTTGGGGAATTTTACGCCATAGCCCAGCAAGGTGCCGCCCGGCGCGATGTCAGTCTCCAAGGCCGCCTTACGCAGCGACTCGGCATCAATGCCGCCATATTTCTTGATGGCCCGGGGCAACACGTCGGCGAAGAAGACAAGGGCGTTCGATGCCGCCATGCCCACATGAGCCGATTTCGTCTTGGTATCCGGTTTGGCCTTCATGTATTCGGCACCAACCTTGGCGGTGATGTCCGAAAGGCCAGGGGCCAGGGATTTCGGATCCAACTTCCAGATCGAAACCGGATCAACATTAAAGATATGGCTGGCATCGTCGCCAATGGCATCGAACAGTTTGTCCACCACGCCATAACCGGCGCCATGACCAATTAAAGCCTTCCAACGCAGACCTTGTTCTTTTGCCTGACGCAGGAACAAAGTGATGTCGGGATTGTAACCGGTGTGCAGGATGACATCAGGTTTCTTACGCTTCAGCTTGGTGACCAGGGAAGACAAATCAGGCGCGGTCGCGGAATAGCCTTCCTTCAGCACGATGTTCATGCCCAATTTTTTGGCCGCACCCGCATTGCCACCCGCCACGCCGGAGCCATAGGGGCCATCTTCGTGGATGATCGCGACACGCAGTTTTTTGGGTGCTATGCCCAGTTTGCTTTGCGCATTTGAATTCAGGAAATCCACCGACAATTCGCCAAACATGGCGCCATGCACTTGCGGGCGGAAGACATATTTCAGGTTACGGCCTTTCAACACGGCCGGCGAAATACAGGTAGTAATCCACATGAATTTCTTCAGGGAATCGACTTTAGCCGCGACGGGCACACATTGGGCGGAGGAGTAGAAGCCCAACAGCATATCGACCTTTTCCTGTTCGATCAGGCGGACAGCTTCGTTGATTGCCACTTCCGGCTTGGACTGCGCATCGGCATAGATCGGCTCGATCATGTAGCCTTCAACGCCGCCCTGTGAATTAATGTGATCGATCATGATCTTGGCGCCCAGCGCCTGCAGATCTGAACCGCCACCCGCCAAGGGGCCGGTGTAGTCGTAAATTACGCCGATCTTGATTTTCTTTTCGGCGGCCTGGGCACCGACCGTTATTGCAAACAATGCAAAAACCGCCGCGAGGCCGACCAAAAGCCGCCGCGTCACAGCTAAACTACGCATAGCTCTTCTCCCTATTTGGAACCAATTATTGGTTGCCTCAAGGGTCGTTCGCGATGCGGTGCCTTGTCAAGGTTTCTTTAACCATGATGCCGCAACACCATGGTGGGTGGGAATGAATACCGCCGCGTTGCGCGGAGTACATGCCCCGCGGGCAGTTCCGCGGCTGACCGAGCGTTGTGTTTGCCTCGGAACGGACGATCAATGACGGATCAATTTAGTCCGAAGTCTCGGTATCCGCTTGCTGTAAGGTGGCCAAGCTGTTCACCGCCGGCTCATGGCCTTGCGCCGCGGCCGCCTCCAACAATTTCAAGCCCCGCTCCATATCCTGTTCCATGCCGGTGCCGCTCAAAAGCAGAACAGCCAGATTGAATTGCGCTGGTGCCAGGCCCGCGGCGCTGGCCATTTCATAGAGCTGGGCGGCCTTGGCCTCATCCTTGGGCAAACCAACGCCATTTTCCCACATCACGCCAAGATTAAAGGCCGCGACCACATAACCGGCCTGCGCGGCGGCGGAGTACAATTCCACCGCCCTGGCGAAATCCTGGGTCACGCCCTCGCCCCGTTCATACAAGCCAGCCAAATTACACATGGCGGGCACGTGTTGCTTGTCGGCGGCGCGCGTGTACCAATAGGCGGCTTCAGGTACGTCTTCGTCCATACCCAGACCTATGCCATAGAGGACGCCGAGGCTGTATTCGGATTCCGTATGGCCGCTGTTGGCAGCCTTCATGAAATGATCGTGGGCACGCTGATAGTCTTTCTTAACCCCTTCGCCCTGGCTGTAAAACTGCCCAAGAAGGAATTCTGCTTCAACATCGCCATCTTCAGCGGCCTGGCGCCACGATTCCTTGGCTGCTTGATAATTGCCGCTTTCAAACTGCGCGTTGGCATTTTCCATTATCGACATCAGTTCTGCCTCTTGCTTCAACCTAATCCTGCGTGCCGTTCCAGTTGCCCTCTCGGAAAAGAGCCGAATATTGGACGAAATTCTGGTCAACTTGGTGCACGACGCGCCTATCTCAATACGTAGCTATACCCCCAGGGCTTTTAAGAAAACGTTAACGACGTTTCTTAATCCCGACAGGCAAAAGACGCCGGGTAAGGCGGCAGGAATTACCGCCATGGTACCTCTCCTGCCGCCTGGGGAATCCCGTTTAAATTCCTTTTTACAAGCGTCTCCAATAGCTTATCTAAATTCCGCAAGTTGGCCCGATATTTGCTTCTAGTTTGGCGGTACCAACCGTGAAACGGAAGCAAGCCCTTATGAATTTCAATATCGCCAATCTAGGCTCCCTGCCAAACGATCATGTGCCGGCCAACGGCAGCCAATTTGATCTCGCCAATGTCGGCGCCAAGGACGACGATCATTTCGCCCATATGTTGCGCGACGAAGGCAGCTACGATGAACAGGCCAGCCTTGATGCCAGGGAGCGGGATGCACATGATGCCCGTGACGCCCGTGACGCTATTGAACGAGAAGACAGCCGCGACGACGATGCGGACCACGAGGCGCGCGCCGATAGCGAAGATGGTGACGACCGGGACGACCCGGACGAACTGGATAATGATAACGAGAACGAACAGGCCGAGACGTCCGGCGGCAATAATGAGCAACATGGCGATGCGACAGCGCGCCAAGGGCTTCTACCCGAACATGTAGAAAACCGGGGCGAAGCCGTTCAGGACCGAAGCACACAGCCCGAAGCGCAGACGGCTCGGTCAGAGCAAGGCGCGGATAACAGCAACAACGAACAGCAGGCCGTCGGCAATGCTGGGCTGAATGGTGAACAGGCCGCGGATGCGGCCCGCGCCGCCGCGGCAGCCGCGGTGAACCAGCCCAAGGCGGCCGAGACACTGATCAACCTGGCAAACCGCGATGGCGCGACCCCAGTGCAAGGGCCCCAGGCTGGCCAACCGAACAGTCCCGACATTCTGGCGGCGGCAAGCCTTCCCAAGCCGATGCTGAACAAGCAGGGCGGGGTCAATGCACAAGGTGATGGCAGCGGCAAGGACAATGGCAGCGCACAACAATTCGGCCAACAAGTCCAGGCAGCGGCAAAGCAACAGGCCACGCCGCACTTGCGGGGCGGCCGCATCCAACATGGTGGCGATATCCAGCCAAACGCCCTGCCCAGACTGCAATCAGGGCCCGGTGCCTTTGGCGCCAACATGGGCGTCAACATGGGCGTGCAACCATCCGGCCCGACGGCCCCATCACCCATTGGCGCGGAGCATGCGGCGAACCCAGCCAATTTGAACGGCGGCCAAAGCAACGTAGGCCCCAATAACACCGGCGCGAACGCGGCGAACGTTGCCAGTGTCGCCAGCACGGATGGTGGCGCGGCAATCGAAAATCTACAGCTTACCGTTTCCGCCAAGCGCACAGGCCAGGCCGATTTACCAGTGCTGACGCTGCGGCCTGATACGTCCGCCAACAAGCCAGCCAATACGCCGCCCAATATGCCCAACGGCGCGCCAACCAACAACGCCGCCCCCAACACTCCCATGGCCCCAACGTCGGCGGTGCCGCAACCATTGGCGCCTCTGCCTATGGATGGCGAGGGCGGTTTCAACGCCACTGGCCTGGGCGACGACGGCAGCAAGGGCAGCAGCAATGCCGCCTCGTCAAGCGGTTCATCCACCGACAGCACCGCCGCCGGGTCAAAAGTTTCAAATGTGATCCAACAAACAGCCGCGTCCGACATTCGCAGCCCCGGCATCCAAGTTGCCATGCAGCTGTCCAAGGCGGCCCAGAACGGTATCGACAAGTTAAGCATCCGGCTGGATCCAGCGGAACTGGGCCGGGTCGATATAAAACTGGAAGTCGGCCACGATGGCCGGGTTATTGCGCTGGTCGCCGCGGAACGGCCAGAGACACTCGAACTTTTGAAAAGCGACGCGCGGGCGTTGGAGCGGGCCTTGCAAGAGGCCGGCCTGGAAACCGATGCCGGCAGCTTGAGCTTCTCGCTCAGCCAAGGTGACCAACAAAACGGTGCCATGGCCGACAATGGCGCCGACCATGGCACCGGCAATGGTTCGGGCAATGGCGGTAATGGCGACGGCGAAGGTGCGAACGGCGATGAGGCTGCCGAAGACAGCAATGTCTTGCCGCACGTGGTCTCCAACCGCGCCTTAGATATCAGCGTATAGGGAGAGATTGAGATGGATACCGCAGCAATCGCCAATAGTATCACTGGCGTTCCCAACACCGCCGCCGGTGTGGCGGACGCCAAACTGGCGGACAATTTCGATACCTTCCTGACCCTGCTGACAACGCAGTTGCAGCATCAGGATCCGTTGGAACCCATGGACGCGAACCAATTCACCGAGCAATTGGTGCAGTTCAGCCAGGTGGAGCAATCCATCACCTCCAACAAACATCTTGAGCAATTGCTGGCCATGGTGTCGACCAATTCGACGGGCGAGGCCGTGTCCTATCTGGGCAAGAATATCGAGGCCTCGGGCAAGACCGCGATGCTTAAAAACGGTAAGGCGGAGTGGCGCTACCAGCTACCAGGGGTTTCCGAGAACACGACAATCACCGTCACCAATGATGCCGGCAAATTGGTCTATGCCACCACCGGCGCGACGGATGCGGGCAGCCATGGCTTCACCTGGGATGGCAAGGACCGTCAGGGCAATACCCTGCCCGAAGGCGCCTACACCATTGCCGTCAACGCGGCCAATGATCAGGGCGAGGAGATGATGGTGGAGACCTTTGTCTCGGGCCTCGTCAATAGCGTCCGTAACGACGGCGATGGGGTTGTCCTGATGCTGGACGATGTGAGCATCCCAGCCACCTCCGTACGCAAGGTTAGCGAGCCGGGCCTGGATGCCTTGCAGGACCTGATTGGCTAGCCGCATGTCAGAAATGATCAGACGACAACAATACAGCACCGCTGAACGCGGCGCACTTCGGTACAAGTTAAGGAGAATATCATGAGTCTTTATGGCGCGCTGTTTTCAGGTGTTTCCGGCCTTTCCGCCCAAAGCCAATCAATGGGCATCATCGCCGACAACATCACGAATGTGAACACCATTGGCTATAAGACCACCCGGGCCGCCTTTTCCACCTTGGTCACGGCCAGCGGCACTGCCTCGAAATACTCGCCGGGCGGCGTCAGCGCCAACCCGGGCGGCCTCGTTGACCGCCAGGGCCTGCTGCAAGCCTCCACCTCGGCGACTGATCTGGCGATCACAGGCAAGGGTTTCTTCGTGGTCAATACGGATCAGGTGCCGACAACAACCACCGGCACCTATCTCTATACCCGTGCCGGATCATTCGCCGCAGATTCGAACGGTTACCTCAAAAACACCGCCGGCTATTTCATTCAAGGCTATCCCTATGATGCCGTCGGCGCGCTGCCCTCCAACCGCAGTCTGGCATCCATGGAGACGGTCAACATTTCCGACCTGACCGGTACGGCCACGCCAACCAGCACCTTGTCGATCTCGGCCAATCTGAATTCGGACACGACGCCGCAGGCCTATACGTTTGGCGATATGTCGGCGGGTACCGTCACGCCCGATTTTGAACGCTCCGTTCAGATCTACGATTCAAAAGGCGGCGTCCGGGCCCTGACCCTCGGCTACGTCCGCAATAATGCCTTGGCCGCCAACCAGTGGTCGGTGGAAATTTACGCCAACCCATCGACCGATGTCACCAACCCCAACGGCTTGTTGAATATCGTCGGCGCGTCGCAATTGACCTTTAATAGCGACGGCACCTTGAATACCGCCGGTACCAATTTACCGGCGACCCTGTCGGTCACCACTTGGGCCGCCGCGCTGGGTATCGCCAATTCCAGCATCACCATGGATTACGGTACCAATGCCCAAGCTGACGGACTGACCCAGTTCTCCACGCCGTCTTCGCTGATCTCCAGCGAGACCAACGGTGCGGTCTACGGTGCCCTGACCGGTGTCAGCGTATCGTCCGACGGCATTGTCACGGCCCTGTTCGACAATGGCACCCGGCAGGATATCTACAAATTGGCCCTGGCCTTGTTTCCCAATGTCAACGGCTTGGAATCACGCTCTGGCAACGCCTACATCGGCGCCATTGCGGCGGGTGATTTGACCCTGCAAGACGCAGGCAGCGGCGGCTCCGGCTTGATCAACGCCTCTAACCTGGAAGCATCCACCGTCGATTTGGCCGAAGAATTCTCGATCATGATCCAAACACAACAGGCTTATTCGGCCTCGGCGCGAATAATTACGTCGGCCGATGAGATGCTGGATGAATTGATCAGACTGGCCCGATAAATGCCAAAAACCAACCCGGCGGCACCGTGCCGCCGGGCCTTTTTCGGGGTACGAACTTATGCTTAGCGCCTTATTAACCGTCTTCTTTAGGCAATGTTTAAACGATGTCCGATAGCTTCAGTTACATCGAGTTTGAGGGATGTTCAGTCTATGACACAGATGGCTAATCAAAACCCGGACCGCATCATGGGTCCCTACGGCGAGCAGATCACTATAAGTGATCTGCCGCCCTCCAACACCAAGCGCTGGGTTATCCGGCGTAAGGCGCTGGTTGTCGCGGCCGTCCGCGGCGGACTGATCAGCTTGGAGGAAGCCTGTCGCCGCTATGCGCTTTCAGTGGAGGAATTCCTCTCCTGGCAGCAAGCGATCGACCGCCATGGCCTGCCCGGACTCCGCACCACGCGGACCCAGCTGTACAGGGATAGCGACCAGGAACACGCACAACGGCATGAGGAATTCGAAAGCGATACCAATCTACCCTCTCCCCTGACTGTATAAGCCAAACCACTCGACATTTTTTTTGCCGCTGACAAACGCCTTCAAGCCCACTCCATCCATACAAATTATTCGCGGTTTTCAGCCATCTGCGCGCCGTTTTCGCCGCAAAAGGCCAGCCTGCGTGGCGTCTCCGTCAATGCCCGCCGTCATGAACGCGGGTTAAAGCCGAAGAATCCCCCTTCCGTTAACGTTTTTTTATCTCCCGCTAGGCATGATTTGCCTAGGCACAGGGATAGAACACCCATCGGCTGCCGAACATAAAAGCGCGCTCACCGAAAGTGTGGCCGCGGCATGGCGTAACAGGAGTTGGTGGGAATTTCGTGAATAGCATTTTCGATGCGATCAAGGCGCTGGGGCCGGCCCGAATTCTCGCGACCGGCATGGTCCTGGCCACGGTCATCGCCTTCTTTGTCGTGCTGACAACGCGGCTGACATCACCCAACATGGTGCTGTTGTATGGTGAACTGAATCAGAACGACGCCGGCCAGATCACCGCAAAACTCGAATCGATGGGCATGCCCTATGAGTTGAAGGGCGATGGCTCGGTCATTCATGTCCCCTCGGATCAAGTCCTGAAGCTGCGCATGGCAATGGCCACACAAGGGCTGCCGACAGGTGGCTCGGTCGGTTATGAGCTGTTCGACCGCAGCGATTCCCTGGGCACCACCAGCTTCGTCCAAAACATCAACCATCTGCGCGCCCTGGAAGGCGAGATGGCACGAACCATCGCCACCATCGACAAAGTCGCCGCCGCGCGGGTGCACTTGGTTCTGCCCCGCCGCGAACTATTCAGCCGCGAGCGGCGCAAGGCTTCCGCCTCCATTATCCTTCGGGTGCGCGGCAACCGGATACTTGATACCAATCAGGTAACGGCGATCCAGGCCTTGGTCGCGGCGGCGGTGGCGGGCCTGAAACCCGGAATGGTTTCCATCGTCGATGACCGGGGCAACTTATTGTCGCGGCAAAGCGGCGCGGCGGACGCTTCAGGGGCGGGCACCATTGGCAAACACCGCCTGTCATATGAAACCCGGGTAAAGGAAGCGCTCGAATCCATGATTGAACGCTCGGCCGGCCTCGGCAGCGTCCGGGTGGAAGTGTCGGCGGAACTTAACTTCGACCGCATCACGACAAATTCCGAGCTTTATGATCCCGATGGTCAGGTCGCCCGCTCTACCCAAAGTGTCGAACAATCGGAAACCTCGGCCGATTCCAGCAGCAGCGGCACCGTCTCGGTTTCCACCAATTTGCCGGAAGGCGACGACGGCACCACCGGCAGCGGCAATACATCGAACAAATCTGGCCGTGTTGAAGAGACCATAAACTACGAAATATCGAAAACCATCCGGACTCAAATCCATGAATCAGGCACCGTCAAGCGCCTCTCCGTGGCGGTTCTGGTGGATGGGACATATGCCACCGAAGGCGAAGGCGACGAGGCCAAACGTGTCTACCAGCCACGTTCGGCCGAGGAATTGAAACAGATCGAGGAATTGGTCACATCCTCTGTCGGTTTCGACGAAGCCCGCGGCGACACGGTGAAAGTCATCAACATGCGTTTCGCCCGCCTCGAAGACGACCCGGATTTCGTCGCCGAAGAAGGCTTTGCCCTGACCAAGGGCGACATTTTTCGCCTGGCCGAAGTCGGCTCCCTGGCGCTTATCGGCATCCTTGTCATTTTCCTGGTTCTCCGCCCCCTGATCTCGCGGGTTCTAACGCCAGGCCAGGTCGTCGATACCGCTGGTCAGCCGGTGCCACTTGACGAGGAAGGCCAACCCATCATCACCGATCAGGTTAAAGTCGCCGGCCAGTTGCCCGCGGCACTGACCTCGCAGCTGAGCAATCCCGAGGTGATCAAGGCGGTGGAATCGGGCAACCTAGGCGACGCCGAGGCACAGCAACTGGTCCAAGCCGCCGTTGCGCGCCTACAGGGCGGGTCCGCCACGGATCAGATCGACATGGCCGAGATTGAGGGCCGCGTTACCGACAACTCAACCCGAAAATTGATCGAAATGGTGGAAAACCACCCTGAAGAAGCCGTCGCGATCATGCGTACGTGGATGTATCAGGAAGTTTAGGAATAGTCATCATGGCAGGCGAAATCGCAAAACGCATGGACGATCTGTCCGGCCCGGAAAAGGCCGCGGTGATCATGCTTGCCTTGGGCCATGATCATGGCGCCACGCTATGGCCGCTAATGGATGATGAGGAGATCCGCGATATATCCATGGCCATGGCGAGCCTGGGCAAGATTGACCCGGAGGTCATAGAGTTGTTGGTTGTCGATTTCGCCACCCAGATGACCTCGACCGGCACCATTGTCGGCTCCATGGACAGCACGGAACGGCTGTTACGCGATATTCTGCCGCAAGACCGGGTCGACACGATCTTGGAAGAAATCCGCGGGCCGGCCGGCCGCACCATGTGGGACAAATTGTCCAACGTGAACGAAATGGTCCTGGCCAACTATCTGCGCAACGAATATCCGCAGACCGTCGCGGTCGTACTATCGAAAATCCGTTCCGAACATGCCGCCAGGGTTCTCTCTTCCCTGCCGGAGGATTTCGCCCTGGAAGTGGTAATGCGCATGCTGCGCATGGAATCGGTCCAAAAGGATATTCTCGACAAGGTCGAACGTACCTTGCGGGTCGAGTTCATGAACAACCTCGCCCGCACCAACCGCCGCGACAGTCACGAACTGATGGCCGATATTTTCAACAACCTCGATCGCAACGCCGAGGGCCGCTTCATGGCGTCGCTGGAAGAACGCAACAGGGATGCCGCCGAGAAGATCAAAGCCCTGATGTTCACGTTCGAGGATCTGTTGCGCCTGGATCCGGGCGGTGTGCAAACCTTGATCCGGGGCGTCGAAAACAACCGCCTTGCCCTGGCCCTGAAAGGATCATCGGATTCCATCCGGGATCTTTTCTTCTCCAACATGTCGGAACGGGCAGCGAAAATTCTGCGCGAGGATATGGATGCCATGGGCCCCGTGCGTCTGCGGGATGTGGATGAGTCACAATCAGAAATCGTCGCCACCGCCAAGGATCTTGCCGACCGCGGCGAAATCATGCTGGCCGACAACAAAGACGATGACGAGTTGATCTACTGATGTCGGAAGGCGGGAAAATACAATGACCAAATTCCTTTTCGACAACAGCTTCGAAGTCGATGGCGAAGGCAATATCAAGGTCGAGGACAAGCCGGAAGCCTTGTATACGGAAGAAGATCTTGCCGCCGCCCGGGGCGAAGCGCAGCAGATCGGTTTTGCCGCCGGGCAGCAGGAGGCCCTGGGAAGTATCCAAAATATGGCGGCCAATACATTGCAAAACATTGCAGCGACGATTGCCAACATGGGCGCCCAACAGGAACAGGCAATCCTGGGCGTCAAGCAGGATGCCGCCCAGATGGCCATGGTCATCGCTGGCAAATTGGCCCCTGCCCTATTGCAGAGCCAACCACTGGACGAGGTCAAGAGCTTGATCATGGAATGCCTGGAACTGGTCAAGAACGAGCCGCGCGTGGTCGTACGCGTCAACACCGCGCTGTTGGAGCTCCTGGCCGAGGATGTAGATCAACTGGCAGCCCGTGGCGGCTTCCAAGGCACGGTGGTGTTGTTGGGCGAGGACGATCTGGTTGGCGCGGATTGCAGGATCGAATGGACCGATGGCGGGGCCGAGCGCAATGTGGAAGCGTTGTTCCAGAAAGTCGACGGCGCGGTCACCCGATACTGCGCCAATCTGACGGACCAAATCAATCAGATCGAAGAAGCGATACAAGCCAGCGGCCAGCATGACGAGAGCCCAGAACCTGTTCCACAGGATGCCGGCGAGGCAGAACCAATCGTTACGGCGCAGCTGGACGATGAAGACCCTTTTCCCTTGCCCCCCGGCGCCGAGAATTTTGGCATTGTGGAAGATCCCCTGCCACCCTTGGCACGGGCCGCAAGTCAGCCGCCCCCCCTCCCAGACGACGGTGATCCCCACGCACCGCCAACAGTTATGACAGAGCCGTAGGAGACCCTGATGGCTGAAGATGATGATATGACAATGGAAGAAGCCATGGCGGCGGAAGCTGCCGAGGCTGCCGAAGCAGCGGAAGCTGGCGGCGCACCCGACCTGGAAGAAGCTGTCGATCAAAGCGTTGAAGGTGATCACGCCTTGTTGTCGGCGGCAGAAGATGACGAGGAAAACCAGCGCTCCGCAACGGATCTGGCCGCCGTCTACAATATTCCGGTCAAGGTATCCGCCGTGCTGGGCCGATCCACAATGCAGGTCAGCTCGTTGCTGAAAATGGGCCGGGGCGCGGTTATCGAGCTGGACCGCAAAGTCGGCGAAGCCATCGATATCTACGTCAACAACCGCCTCGTCGCCCGTGGCGAGGTCGTTGTCGTCGACGAACGTCTGGGCGTGACCATGACCGAGATCATCAAGGGCGGTAAGCACTAAGCCATGGCCCGGGCCAAGACAACAAGCCAAAAGCGGCAAAGCGGCGCATCACTGACCACGGTGATCGGCTTGCTGGCGGGCTTTGCATTGGTGATCGCCGCTATGTTCTGGGGCGGCTCGCCAGCCTCGTTTGTTGATGGTCCTGCCCTACTGATTGTCTTTGGCGGCACCTTCGCCGTCACCCTGGCTTCGTTTTCCTTGACTGATATGGGGCGCGCCGCGGGCGCCATTGGTCAGGTCATCATGCGCCGTCATCACAATCCCAGCCTGGCCGCCTACGAAGTGATCGAGTTGGCGGAACGGGCCCGCAACGATGGCGTTCTGGGTTTGCAAGAGCGCTTGGCAAAATTGAAGACAGAGCCATTCTTGATCAAGGCCATGTCATTGGTGGTGGATGGCACGCCTGGTGAAACGGTTGAAAGCATTCTGCGCCGCGAGGTCGACACCAACGCCGGCCGTCAGCAGACATCGGCCGATGTCTTCCGCAAGGCGGCGGAAATTTCTCCCGCCATGGGCCTGATCGGCACCCTGGTTGGTTTGGTACAGATGCTGGGAAACCTGAACGATCCCACAACCATTGGTCCGGCCATGGCGGTCGCCTTGTTGACGACCTTCTATGGCGCGGTCTTGGCCAACATGGTGTTTGCCCCCCTGGCCACGAAACTGGAACGTTCCAGCGACGGCGAGGTTCTGGTTCACAATGTCTATCTGGTAGGCGCCGCATCGATCGGCCGCCAGGAAAATCCACGACGGTTGGAAATGCTGCTCAATGCCATGCTGCCGCCCACCCATCGAATTCAATATTTTGACTAGCTGAGATCTGGAGTTCCAAAGATGCGTTTATTATTAGTCGGCAATCTAGACGGTCAGGTAGCGGCAGCGACCCAAATCGCCATGCAACGCGGCGCCAAGGTTGCCCATGCCGGATCGCCGGAAATCGCATTGGAGCACCTGCGCGCCGGGCGCGGCGCCGATATGGTCATGATTGAAGTCGACCTGGATATCAAGGCCTTCATAGAAAGCCTGGATCAGGAACGGATCTCCATTCCCGTAGTCGCATGCGGCATCGAAACCGATGCCGCCACCGCCGCCAATGCAATCCGCGCCGGCGCCAAAGAATATGTCCCCCTGCCCCCCGATCCCGTCCTGATCGCCGCCGTGCTGGAGGCGGTGACGGAAGAAAATCAATCGATGATCTTTCAGGACCCAGCGTTCAAGTCCGTGGTCGCGCTGGCCGATCAGGTGGCCAAGAGCGAGGCCAGCATTCTGATTACCGGCGAGTCGGGCAGCGGCAAGGAACTGATGGCCCGTTATGTGCACGACAACAGCCGTCGTGCCCAACGTCAGTTCATCTCGATCAATTGCGCCGCGATCCCCGAGAACCTGTTGGAATCTGAACTTTTTGGTCACGAAAAAGGTTCCTTCACCGGCGCCATCGCGCGCCGCATTGGTAAGTTCGAGGAAGCCAGTGGCGGCACCCTGCTGCTGGACGAAATCAGTGAAATGGACCCCCGCCTGCAGGCCAAGCTGCTGCGCGCAATTCAGGAACGGGAAATCGACCGCATCGGCGGCACCCGGCCGATCAAGGTCGATATCCGCCTGATTGCCACCTCGAACCGCGACCTGGCGGAAGCGGTCAAGGATGGTTCCTTTCGCGAGGATCTGCTGTTCCGCCTGAACGTGGTCAACCTCCGCGTCCCATCGCTACGCGAAAGGCCGACGGATATCACCCTGCTGGCCAACCATTTCGCCAAAAAATATGCCGAAGCAAATGGCGTGCCCGAGCGCCCCGTCGGCAAAGACACCATCAAGCTGCTCGAGGGTCTTGCCTGGCCGGGCAATGTGCGCGAGCTGGAAAACACCATTCACCGTGCGGTATTGCTCGCCACTGGGCCGGAAATCTCTTCCGAGGCCATCATGAGCCCCGATGGCCAGATGGCGCAAATCGGCCCGGCGCCATTGGGCAAAGGCACTTCGGGTGCTGGCGCGGCGGACCTTGGCGCCGCTCAGACAGATCAGACAGCCGACGACACATCCGGCCTGGTTGGCCGTACCGTGGCCGACGTGGAACGGGACCTGATCATCGATACTCTGTACCACTGCCTGGGCAACCGTACTCACGCCGCCAATATTCTGGGCATCTCAATCCGCACCCTGCGAAATAAATTGAAGCTGTATACGGACGATGGGGTCCATGTCCCCGTACCCGGCGACGCCAGCCGCGCCAACGCCTAGCCCAGCGGGAAATATTTCGTAAATGAGCGATACATCTACAGACGGCGGGGCCCCGGCCCTACCGGCACCGACCGGTGCCGGCGAGGGCGGCGAGGCTGCCGCGGCGCCCGGCGTCGATGTTGGCGCCGTTGTCCTAGGTGCGCTCAACCGCATGCGTCAGGGCGATGTTGCCCTGGCATTGGGCGTTTCCGCCATTCTGGTGGTCCTGATCCTGCCGCTGCCCAGCTGGCTGTTGGATGTTGCCTTGGCCATCTCCATCACCTTCTCTGTAATGATATTGATGACCTGTCTGTTCATCAGCAGGCCGCTGGAATTTTCGTCTTTTCCCACCGTTTTGCTGATTGCGACAATGCTGCGATTATCCCTCAATCTGGCTTCGACCCGGTTGATCCTGGCGGAAGGTCACGAAGGCACCCAGGCCGCCGGCCGGGTTATCGAAGCCTTCGGCAATTTCGTCATGGGTGGCAATTTTGTTATCGGCGTAATCGTTTTCTCCATTCTAATCATCGTCAACTTCATCGTTATCACCAAGGGTTCGGGACGTATCGCCGAGGTCGCGGCCCGCTTCTCCCTGGACGCCATGCCGGGCAAACAGATGGCGATCGACGCGGATCTGTCGGCGGGTCTAATCAACGAAGATGACGCCCGCCATCGGCGGCGTACCCTGGAAGACGAAAGTACCTTTTTTGGCGCCATGGACGGCGCCGCGAAATTCGTCCGCGGCGACGCCATTGCCGGACTGTTGATCACCTTTATCAATGTCATCGGCGGTATTATCGTCGGCGTGGCACAGAATGATCTGAGTTTCGGCGAAGCCACGCAGTCTTATACCTTGTTGACGGTTGGTGACGGTCTGGTATCGCAAATTCCTGCCCTGATCGTGTCGACCGCTTCGGGCCTGCTGGTATCAAAAGCCGGCGTCGTCGGTTCCGCCGACAAGGCATTGTTCGCGCAGTTGTCAGGTTACCCAAAGGCCATGGGCCTGGTCAGCTTCCTGCTTCTCTGTCTTTCGCTGCTGCCAGGCCTGCCCATGTTTCCATTTCTGATTCTGTCGATTATCACCGGCACCATCACTTGGCGATTGATACACCAGAATTCTCTACAGGAGACCATGGCGGTCGAGGCCGCGCAGCGCCAAGAGGACGAGGCCCCAGAGGTAGAGGAGCCAATTTCCACCGCGTTGTTGATCGATGAGCTGCGTATCGAGCTGGGCTATGGCCTGCTCTCGCTGATCAATGATACCCGCGGCCACCGCTTAACCGACCAGATCAAGGCCCTGCGCCGGCAAATCGCGGGCGATATGGGCTTCATCATGCCGTCGGTACGAATATTGGACAATATGCAGCTGCCGGCCAGCATCTATGCCCTGCGTATCAAGGAAGTCGAAGCGGGCCGGGGTGATTTGCGTCCCGACAAGCTACTGGTCATGGATCCCCAGGGCGGCGCCATCGACCTGCAGGGCGAGGCCACGACGGAGCCGACATTCAACCTGCCCGCCATGTGGGTCGAGGAGACATTGCGGGAAGAGGCCAGCTTCCGCGGTTATACGGTGGTTGATCCGCCAACCGTCGTCACCACCCATTTGACGGAAGTGTTACGCGACAACATGGCGGATCTGCTGTCCTATGCCGCGACGCAAAGGCTGCTGGACGACTTGCCCCACGAACATCACAAGCTGGTCGAGGATGTGGTGCCCGCCCAGCTGTCGGTTACGGCGGTACAGCGGGTTCTACAACGTCTGCTATCGGAGCGGATATCAATCCGCGACCTGCCAACCATTCTTGAAGGCATTGCGGAGGCGGTGGGCTTCACCCAGAACGTCGTACAAATCGCCGAACATGTGCGCGCCCGTCTGGCCCGCCAGATTAGCCATGCCTCAACCTCCATGAATGGATATATTCCCCTCGTCCCCCTGTCGCCGGAGTGGGAACAGGATTTCGCCGAGGCCATTATCGGCCAGGGCGATGAAATGCAGCTGGCCATGGCGCCGACGAAATTACAGGAATTTATCGGACGGATTAGAGAAGTCTTCGACGAACTGGTAAATCAGGGTGAAATACCGGTTCTGCTGTGTTCTCCCGCCGCCAGGCCGTATGTCCGTTCGATCATAGAACGAATACGCCCTTTAACACCGGTATTGTCGCAGAACGAAATTCATCCTAGCGCCAAAATCCGTACATTGGCGCAGATCTAGCGGCGGGCCGGGACTATGCGTCTTAGAACATTTTCCGCACCGACCATGGCCGAGGCCATGCAGCAAATTCGGGGCGCCCTGGGTAACGATGCCATCATTGTTTCCAGCCATCAGAGCGAACGGGGACGCGGGGTACAGGTGACGGCGGCGGCGGAAGCCAAGCCCGAAACGAATGGAGAATTCGACGAGGCCGAGGCATTCGCTGATCCGGATTTTACCGACGATGACCCGGTCCTGGAAGACGACCCTCTGTTCGCATCCCTGCTCTATCATGACGTCCCCGAAGCCCTGGCCGAGCGCCTGGCCGGTGCCGGCGCCAAGGCGGAGGTGGAAGACACGGTCGAGGCACTGGCAATTGCCCTGGATCGATTTTTTAAATTCAGCGCACTAACGGATCTGGAGCGTCCCGTGATGCTGGTCGGCCCACCTGGCGCCGGCAAGACGGTCACCCTGGCCAAGCTGGCGGCGGCGGCGGCCTTGCGCGGCGCGCCCGTGACCATCATCACGACGGATACTGTCCGCGCCGGGGCCACGGCACAGCTGTCGGGTTACACAGATATTCTGCAGCAAACCCTGTTAACAGCAGATTCGCCGGAAAACCTTCACGCCGCCATCCTGAGTTCGCAGGATGGATCATTCCTGATCGACACGCCAGGCACCAACCCTTTCAATGATGATGAAATGTCCGACCTGGGCCGGTTCATATCCACCACCGGGGTCGAACCCGTATTGGTTTTCCCCGCCGGCCTCAATGCCCAGGATGCCTCCGGCATGGCGGCGGCTTATGCCCGATTGGGCTGTCGGACAATGATCGCCACGCAACTGGACAGTACCCGCCGCCTGGGCGCCATTCTTACCGCGGCCCAGGGCGGCAACCTGGCCTTCAGCCTGGTTTCGATTTCACCTTCCATCGCACAAGGCCTGACCGCCCTGAACCCGATGTCCCTGGCCCGCGTACTGCTGCGCGACCCGGAACAAAGTCACGAGTATCCCAAGACCGGAGCCAGCCAAGCATGACCGCCGCACCGAAAAAACGCGTCGCCCTACACCCCGCCTCGGCGACAGCGGGGCGCAACGTCATCAATATCGCCTCGGGCAAGGGCGGCGTCGGGAAAACCTGGATGGCCATCACCCTGGCGCATGCATTATCGCGCAAAGGCGAAAAAACACTGTTGTTCGATGCCGATTTCGGCCTGGCCAATGTGGATGTGCAACTGGGCCTGAATGCCGATCAGGATCTGGGCGACGTGGTGGCGGGACGGCTTTCCATGAACCAGGCGATCACCGCCTTTCCCGACGGCGGCTTTGATATCATCGTGGGTAAGTCGGGGTCGGGGCAGCTGGCGGACATGGGGCGGGCCAGGTTGAGCGAATTGAAGAGTGAACTGTGGCAATTGGCGCAGCGTTACGACCGGGTCATCATCGATCTTGGCGCCGGCCTGGAATCCGCCATACGCTCACTGACGCCAAAGGGCGGCATGACATTGGTGGTCGCGACCGACGAGCCAACTTCGTTGACCGATGCTTACGCCTACATAAAGGTCTCCATGCAGGAAAATTCTAGGGCGGATATGCGCCTGGCCATCAACATGGCCGCCGACCAGCGCCAGGGAGAACGCACCTATGGCGCCCTGGCCAAGGCGTGCCGAACCTTCTTGAATTATACGCCGCCGCTCATGGGCATCATACGCCGGGATGACCGCATCCCGGATTCCATTCGTCATCAGACCGCCTTGTTTTCCCGGCATCCGCAAAGCGACGCAGCCCAGGACGTAGAAGACATGGTGGTGACGATCCGCAATCAGCCAACTAAAGCCAGCCAGACCAGCAAACCATCGGGGAAGCCCGCATGAACATAGAGCAAAATAATTTGCGCGAGCGGCGCGCCTGCTTGCGGACCATCGCCAGTCCGGCCCCCGACCATGACCGCATCAGCATTCTTTCCGGTGCACTACCAAGTTCCGGCCTGATCGGCGGCGGACAGATCCATGTGGACCTGCGTTATATCGCCGACCGCGACCTGATCGCGGCCACGACCCTGGCCGAGTATTTCCAAGTGGCCGCGCAAGAGCCCTGTGAAAGCCTGGAAGCATACGCCGATCTGGTGATCAGCGATCTGAGCAACGAATTGGTGCCGCGCTGGATCTGGCTGCGCCTGCAAAGCGGCGGCCACCAGGTTATCCAACAGGACTGCCAGCCCGCCTGGAACAACTCCGAAATATTGGCGACGCTGGATTTCTCCTAAAGTTAATCGTTCTGCCATTTCGGCGGACGCTTTTCCATGAAGGCGGCTAGGCCTTCGCGGCTGTCATCCGTGGCCACCACGTTGCGCATGGCCTCGGCCATGTTTTCCACATCCCGGCGATATTCCGTATCAACCGCCCGCATATAGGCATCGCGCCCCAGTTTCATCACCACCGGTGACTTCGCCGCCAGTTTCCCGGCAATCTCCATGGCCTTGTCCATGACCTGGTCGTCGGGCACCACGTGATTGATGATGCCAAGGTCCAGCGCCACGTCAGCACTGAATTCATCGCCCAGGAACAGATGCTCGAAGGCGCGATGGCGGCCAGCAATGCGGGGCAGGTGCACATAATGCAGGGCTGGAATAATACCCACGTTGATCTCCGGATAGCCGAAGGTCGCGCCCTGGCCCGCGATGACCATGTTGCAGGATACGGCTACCGTCATGCCGCCTGCCCGCGCGGCGCCCTTGACGGCGGCGATGGATGGTTTGCCCAGGCGGTATTGCACATCATTCAGCTCCAGATACAGCCGCTCCAGAAAGCCGCGCATGCCCTCGCCATCGACGCCATTGACCACCGATAGATCTAGGCCGGCGCAGAACGCTTTTTCCAGGGCAGAGGTGATGATCACCGCGCGGACCTCATCATCATCCCGCGCCTGGCATAGGGCGGCGATGATCTCGTTGACGAAGTCTAAGCTGAGAGCATTGACCGGTGCGCGGTTCAGGCCGATGACGGCGATGCGTCCGGTAACCTGATAGTCGATATTTTCATAAGCCATGACCTAGTCCTTTAAATCGCGCGCAATGATATTACGTTGTATTTCCGCCGTGCCCTCACCGATAACATAGACCAGCGCATCGCGGTGAATGCGGCCGACCTGATATTCCCGCATCAGACCAGCGCCGCCATGGATGCGAATGGCGGCCTCGCTGATCCGCAGGGCCGCTTCCGAGGCCATCAGTTTGACCCGCGAGGCCGTGGCGCTATCCAAGGTCCCCTGATCGACCCGCCAGGCGCCGTAGTAAACATGCCATTTGACAGCCTCGACCTCCGCCGCCATATCGGCCAGCTTGTGGGCAATGGCCTGGTATTCGATAATCGGCTTGCCGGCCACGATACGGTCCTTGGCAAAGGCCAGGGATTGATCAAGCGCGGCCCGCGCCAGGCCCAGGCAGTTGGCCGAGACGCCGATCCGGTTCTCGGACAGCGACGCAAGGATCACCGGATAGGTGCCTTCCCTGGCGCCCAGCAGACAATCGTCGGGGACGAAGGCATCGCTAATATGGATCAGGCCGGTTTCCGAACCGCGAATGCCCTCTTTTTCCAGGGCGGAAATATCAAATCCGGCATTTGGCAGTTCAACAATGAACAAACTGATGGCATCCGGCGTCAAGCCGGGCGAGGTGCGGGCGGCAACCATCAGGAAATCGGCGATGGGCGCGTTGGTAATGTACAGCTTGGCCCCGTTCAGGAGATAGCCGCCATCGACCTTATCCGCCTTGGTGATCATGGCCCGGATGTTGGAACCGCCGTCGGGTTCGCTAAGGCCAAAGCCGGCGATTTTCCGGCCCTGCAATGCAGGCCGGAAAAACCGCTGTTTCTGCTCCTCGGTGCCAGCTTTCCATATGGGCCAAATGCCCAAATGCGTGTGCGCCGACCAGGCGGACGCAAAGGCCTGGCCGACATAGCTCATCTCCTCGCGAATGATGCAATCAGTTACCTTGTCAAAGCCGGAACCGCCGTCCGCTTCCGGATAGCGGATGCCCAACAGGCCCAGTTCGGCCCATTTCGGAAACAGCTCCCTGGGGAATTTTTCCGTTTCGTCCGCCTCGCGGACCAGCGGTGCGACCTCCGTTTCGCAAAAGCGGCGAATGGTCTCGCGCACCTGCTCCTGCTCGGGTGAAAATGTAAAATCCACGTACTCAACTCCCCTATAAACCATCGCATCACGGTAACCTTACATATGGCCCTCATTACACGGCCCGTCTAAACTGCACCACCCTCAACGGACAGCTACGAGACGGAGACATGTCATGAGCAGCGTACCGATCGGCGACAACCTTCCATCATCAATGTTCTTCTGGCCCACGCCCGAGCGGCCCATGGTCGAGCGGGGCGAAGGGATCTACCTGTGGGATCAGGACGGCAAACGCTATATCGATGGCAGCTCCGGGCCGCAAACCGCCAATATCGGCCATGGCAACGCCCGCGTGCGCGAGGCCATGGTGGCCCAGGCGGAAAAGGTCAGCTATGCCTTCCGCTCCCACTTCCTAAATGAACCGGCCGAGCTGTTGGCCCATGAAATCGCCGAGATGACGCCCGAGGGCCTGGACCAGGTATTTTTTGGCTCGGGAGGCTCGGAAGTTGTCGAGGCCTGCATCAAGCTGGCCCGGCAATACGCCCTCGCCACAAATCAGGCGACCCGCTACAAGGTGATCTCGCGTCTGCCCTCCTATCACGGCACCACGTTGGGGGCGCTGTCGTTGACCGGGGATCCGGGCGGTTTTTCCATGTTCGCGCCGATGATTGTCAACCAGCCGAAGATCCCGGCGCCGTTCTGCCGCTACCGCCCCGCTGGCCAAACAGAGGACGAGGCCGCGCTAGGCTATGCCAACGCGTTGGAGAGTGAAATTCTCAACCAGGGCGCGGAAACCGTGCTGGCCTTTATCATGGAGCCCATCGGCGGTGCCGCGACCGGCGCCCTGACCGCGCCGGATGTTTATTACAGCCGTATCCGCGAGATCTGCGATCAATACGGCGTGCTGTTGATTTTCGACGAAGTCATGAGCGGGGCCGGGCGCAGCGGCAAGTATTTGTCCGCCGAACATTGGGGGGTGACGCCGGATCTGGTGGCGCTGGCCAAGGGTTTGGCGTCGGGCTACATACCGCTGGGTGCCTGTGTCACCTCACGCAAGATCATCGGCGCGGTGGAAGACGCGGGCGGGTTCATGCACGGCCATACCTATTCCGCCTCCCCCATCGCCTGCGCCGTTGGCCGGGCCGTGTTGGCGGAGCATCTGGATAACGATCTGATCGGCAACGCTGCCCGCATGGGTGCATTGTTGAAGGGCCAGCTGGAAGGCCTGTTGGATGAATTCGAATTCATCGGCGAAATCCGTGGCCGCGGCCTGTTGCTGGGGTTTGACGTGATCGCCGACCGGGAGACCGGCCGCCCCCTGCCGCCAGAGCTCGACGCCCATATCCACCTGGCCCAGGAGGCTTATGACCGGGGCCTGATTATCTATTCCCGCCGCACCATGGGCGGGGCCAAGGGTGATAATTTCCTGGTCTCGCCGCCCCTGATTGTCACCGAAGATCAGATCGGCGAAATCGTGGATATCCTACTTCAGGCCCTGCGGGCCTTTGCGCCCATGGCCCGTGCCGCTATAAAAGCAGGCTGATTAACAAACTTGCGTAACCAGAATTTTGAGTAACTATAGGAGAACGCCATCATGCTAGCCGCCATCGCAACTCTAACCGCCAAGGAAGGCGCCGTGGACGACCTGCTCGCCGTCGGCCAGGAACTCGCCGCCGCCGTCGCCGCCAACGAACCGGGCTGTCTGTCCTACGAAGTCTTCAAGGGCGAAGAGGCCAACACGATTGTGTTCGTTGAGCGTTACGAAAACGAAGCCGCCACCGAGGCCCACCGCAATTCCGAGCACTTCAAAACCATCGGCGCCCGCATGGGCCCCTTCATGGCCGCCCGCCCCGCCGTGCTGCGGCTAAGCGACGAGTAGTCAGAGGTATCAACCAAACCGTCATTTCCCGCGAAAGCGGGAGTCCAGGGCCGCTTGACGCTCCTGGATGCCCGCTTTCGCGGGCTTGACGAACGAAAGTTTGCGCAAGCCTTACCCCTGGCCCTTGAAGGCATCCAATATCTCGCCGCCCGTGGCGGACCAGACGCCGTCGTGGCCGGTGATATATGACAGCGCTTCCTCTAGCTTCTTGATGCGATAGGCTTGGCCCGTGACCCAGGGGTTCAGGTTGATGGCCATGATGCGGCCGCCGCTGTTTACAGACTCGGCATAGAGGCAATCGAACTGGTCTTTCAGCTGATCGACATATTCCTGCTCCGTATGGCGCAGCGCGATCAGGATCTGTTGATCGTCCAGCTCCATTGTATGGGGCATGTTGTGAATGCTGCCCGAAGCGGTCTCGAACGGGTAGGGCATATCGTCGTTAGCCCAATCACACAGGTATTCGATGCCCTCGGCGGCCACCAGGTCCGGGGTGTTCATGGATTCCGATCGGATCGGCGACAGCCAGCCGCGCACCTTTTGGCCCGACATTCCGCGCAGGGTTTCCAGCACACCCTTGATCAGGGCCGCTTCCTCGCCGCTGTCCATGTCGCCATGGTGCGGGTGGCCCATGTCCAGGCCGTTGGCGATCACTTCCCAGTCACGGGCGACGATCTGCTGCATCAGATAGGGGTACATCTCGGCCAGGGCGGAATTGATCGCCACGGACGAGCGGATGCCTAATTTGTCCAGCACCTTGAAAATGCGGTAGACGCCGACCCGGTTGCCATAGTCGCGCAGGGTATAGTTCCAATAATCAGGATAGGGCCGCGCCATGGCCGCCGGAACGGGTACGGCGGGCTTCATATCCAGGGGGAACCATTGCAGCTGGGTCACCACCCATAGGGCAACGCGGGCACCGTTGGGCCAAGTGACCTTGGGGCGGTCCTTCAGCATGGACCAGGTATAGCGGTCATGGTCCATGCCGTGGCCGCGCTTGGGATATTGCAGATAATCTTCGGGCAGGCTCATGCTCAGCTCCCCCTGTTGGCGGTCAGCGCGGCGACCACGTTGTCGTAATGATGTTCGTAGTAATGCGCCGCGATCTCGCGCCCCGTGGTGACCCAGACCTTGTCGTGGCCGGTGATGTATTCCAGAACTTCGGCGAAATTGCCGATCCGGTGCGGCTGGCCGATCAGGAAGGGATGCAGGGGAATGCACATGACCTGGCTGTTCTCGGCGCCTTCCTCGTACAATTGATCAAAGTTGGCCTTGAGGATCTCGGTATAGTGGCGGCTGCTTTTACCCATCATGGACAACACAACGGTGTCGTTCATCTCCAACGAATAGGGCACCGAGATCAGCTTGCCGCTTTTCGTATTCACCGGCTGGGGCTGGTCGTCGTGGAACAGATCGCAGGTATATTTGACGCCGTATTCCGTCAACAGCTCAAAGGTATTGGTGGTATAGGACAGCGCCGGTGCCAGCCAGCCGTCGGTATCCTGGCCGGTGCAGTCCTTGATGGTCTTGATGACGTCTTCCATCATGGCGCGCTCCTGCGCCTCGGTCATGGTGTAGGTGTAGCGGGTGTTGTAAACGCCGTGGGAGAAAAATTCCCAATCCAGCGCGCTACACGCCTCGATAATCTCCGGGTGGTGCTGGCACATGGCAACGTTCAGCGAGACGCTGCCGCGCACGCCGTATTTCGCCATCACCTCCATCATCCGCCAAAAGCCGGCCCGGTTGCCATAGTCCCGATGGGAATGGGGCACCACGTCAGGATGCGGCTTGGGCCAGGCCCGCCGGCCTGGATTAAGCGGTGGGTCGAGCTCGTAAAACTCAATATTCGGCGCCACCCAAAAGGCCACCCTGGCACCGTTCGGCCAGGTAATCTTCGGCCGCTCCGACATCGGTGAATAGTCGTAAAGCCCAGGCTCCCGCAACATCGCCATCGCCGCCTCCCCGTCGCTCAAGTTTCTAGTCGTTCAGAATTTGATAGTTTTCCAGATACTCGATGACATCCGCCGCCGGCACCACGTCGGCATATTTGATCGCCATGTCATAGAGGTTGGAAAAATGCGGGCTCTCATGCTTATCGGCCACGCATTCCTCCGCCACGATGGTGCGGAAGCTGCGTGAGAGGCTATCGACCACCGTGGCCCGCACACAGCCCGACGTCGAGCCGCCCGTGACGATCACCGTATCGATGCCATGGAAATTCAGCACCGAGGGCAGATTGGTCTCGTGAAAGGCCGAGGCCATGCGTTTGTTGATGACCACGTCCTTCTTGTGATCCACATGCAGGCGGTCATCGAATTCCGAGCGGCGGGAGCCAACCTTGATATTCTGCAAGCTATCCTCGGTGTCCGTGCGCGTGCCCCAGATGCCGCAATCCTCGCCCGAGTCCATATAGGCCACATAGGTCCAGACCACGGGCAGGTTCTTGGAGCGCGCCAGGTCTGAGATTTCGTTGACGTAATCCATCTGCTTGGGATCGGTTTCATAGGCGGTGGCGAACTCACCAACGTTGGTGTAGGCCTTTTGCAGATCAATATTGATCACCGCCGCCTTGCGCCCAAAGCCAAACCGCGGCCGGGTTGGATTTGCCTTGATCTCATCATAGAGTTGCCGCGCGCTTTTATCCGAAGTTTCCATTTTCCGCCTCTCCCAAATCTTTCAATTCACAAAGAGACTAGAGCAATTCCGATCAAATGTGAATCGCGAAGCGATTCTCAAGTGATTGGAAAAATTGCTTGATTCTTAAGAGTCGGAGCATTTCCTAGTCGGAAATGCTCTAGCAGAACTGGCAGACATCGGAAACGAAATGGGCCGCCCCGAAGGGCGGCCCAAATATCTATCGTCTGATTTGTTGCAGGATCAGACGCTGTAGTACATATCGAACTCCACCGGATGGGGGGTGTGCTCGAATTTGAAGACTTCCTCCCACTTCAGTTCCAGATAGCCGTCGATCTGGTCGTCAGTGAAGACGCCGCCCTTCTTCAGGTAGTCGCGATCGGCATCCAGGCTTTCCAGGGCTTCACGCAACGAGCCGCAAACGGTCGGCACATCAGCCAGTTCCTCGGGCGGCAGATCGTAGAGATCCTTGTCCATTGGGTCGCCGGGGTGGATCTTGTTCTCGATGCCGTCCAGGCCGGCCATCAACATGGAGGTAAAGGCCAGGTAGGGGTTTGCGCCCGGATCGGGGAAGCGGATTTCCACCCGCTTGCCATTCGGGCTGGGCGAGAACGGAATGCGGCATGAGGCCGAGCGGTTACGCGCCGAATATGCCAACAATACCGGTGCCTCGAAGCCTGGGATCAAGCGCTTGTAGGAATTGGTCAGCGGGTTGGTGAAAGCATTAAGGGACTTGGCATGCTTCATGATGCCGCCGATGTAATACAAGCAGTTTTCCGACAGATCCGCATAACCCGAACCGGCGAACAGCGGCTTGCCGCCTTTCCAGATGGATTGATGCACGTGCATGCCGGAGCCATTGTCTCCACTCACCGGCTTCGGCATGAAGGTCGCCGTCTTGCCGTACGAGTGCGCCACGTTGTGCACCACATATTTGTAGATCTGCAATTGATCCGCACAGGACGTCAGGGGCGCGAATTTCATGCCCAGCTCATGCTGGCTGGGCGCCACTTCATGATGGTGCTTTTCAGTATCGATGCCCATTTCGCGCATCACCGTCAGCATCTCGCTGCGCAGATCGGTTGCCGAGTCGACTGGCGGAACGGGGAAATAGCCGCCCTTTGCCGCCGGGCGATGGCCGATGTTGCCGCCGTCCATATCGGCGCCGGCGTTGTACGGTCCCTCGCCCTCGTCGATGGCATAAAAGGTCTCGTTTTGGCTGACGTTGAAGCGGACATCATCAAAGACGAAAAATTCTGGTTCCGGACCAAAGAAGGCTTCGTCGCCGACGCCGGAACTTTGCAAATAGGCTTCCGCCCGTTTCGCGGTTGAGCGGGGGTCGCGGCCATAGGCTTCATGGGTCGACGGTTCGACCACATCACAGAACACCACCAGGGTCGGCTGCGCAAAGAAGGGATCCATCACGGCAGTATCCGCATCGGGCATCAGCGCCATATCGGAATCGTTGATCGCCTTCCAACCGGCGATGGACGAGCCATCGAACATCACGCCATCGGCGAACAGATCGGCATCGACCATCTTGGCATCCATGGTCAAATGCTGCCACTTGCCCCGGGGGTCAGTGAAGCGGAAGTCAACAAAGGGGATTTCTTCGTCCTGGATTCTCTTCAGGACGCTTTCAGCGTCAGACATGGCTTTTGGTTCCTTCCTGTGTCCTCGGTTATTTTGCTAGATCTTGATACTGTTTCAAACTCGCTTGCTTAAATCGCGTCGTTGCCGGTCTCGCCGGTACGGATGCGAATGGCGGTCTCTACGGTGGTGATAAAAATCTTGCCGTCGCCGATCCGGCCCGTGTGCGCCGCGCTCTGGATTGCTTCCACCGCGCGCTCCACCAGCTCGTCTTCCAGCACCACTTCCAATTTTACCTTAGGCAGGAAATCAACCACATACTCCGCGCCGCGGTAAAGTTCGGTATGGCCTTTTTGACGGCCGAAGCCCTTGGCCTCGATCACCGTGATGCCCTGGAGGCCGATTTCATGCAGGGCCTCCTTCACTTCATCCAGTTTGAAGGGTTTGATAATTGCTTCAATTTTTTTCATCGCGCCAAATCTCTTCTTTCGCCCTGTTCAGCCATATCATGACGGACGGGCAGACCCATGCTCTACATCAATGTTTAAGCACAAACCGTGCCAACTTCCACCACATCGTAAGTCATTGATTTCAAGCAGAAAAATTACACTTACCTGACTTCGCCTCGGCTATTGCCTATATTGTTGCCGGTTTGCCCATTTTTTAGGCAAAAACGTGCTTACTATGCCGCCACCAAATCGCGGATCCGGCCCATTGCGGCAATGATATTCTCCGTCGAATTGGCGTATGAAAAGCGCAGATAGCCCTCACCAAAGGCACCAAACGAGGTGCCGGAAATAGCCGCAACGCCGGCTTCGTTCAACATTTTTTCCTGTAACACGGACGAGGTCATGCCCGTACCTTCGATATTCGGAAAGGCATAGAAGGCACCACCAGGCCGCACACAGCGGAAACCGGGAATGGCGTTCAGTTCATCGACAATGACTTCGCGCCGTTCATCGAAGGCCTTGACCATTTTATCCGCCGCATCCTGCGGCCCGCGCAAAGCCTCGACACCGGCCCATTGGGTCGCGGCATTGACGCAGGAATGATCATTGACGCACAGGCGCGTGGCCTGTTCGGCGCAGGCCTCGGGCCAGATGGCATAGCCCAGGCGCCAGCCGGTCATGGCATAGGTCTTGGACCAACCGTCCAGCAGGATCAACCGGTCGCGAATGGAGGGATAACTCAACAAGGAAATATGCGGCTGGTTGTCATAGACCATGCGGCTGTAGATCTCGTCCGAGAGGATAACCACCTCCGGATGCCGTTCCAGACCGGCGACCAGCTTGTCCAATTCCGCCTTTTGCACCACGCCGCCGGTGGGATTGGCCGGCGAATTAATGATGATCAGGCGGGTCCGCTCGGTGACCTTTTCCAGCACCTCATCGGCCGAGAAGGAAAAGCCGGTGTCTTCGTGCAGCTCTATCGGCACGGGCGTGGCGCCGGAAAACCGGATCGCCGATTCATAGATTGGAAAACCGGGATTGGGATACATGATCTCCGCCCCCGCCTCGCCGAACATCAGGCAGGCATAGAACATGGTCGGTTTGCCGCCCGGCTGGATCACTACGTGTTCGGGATCAATGGTGGCGCCCCGGTATTTCAGAATATCGTCGGCGACTGCCTGCCGCAGTTCCGGGATGCCGTTGGCCGGGGTATAGCCGTGATGGCCGTCGGCCAGCGCCTTGCGCCCCGCCTCGACAATATTTTCCGGCGTCTGGAAATCGGGCTGGCCGATGCCAAGGTTGATGATATCGCGGCCCTGTGCGGCCAGCGCATTAGCCCGGGCCAAGACCTCGAATGCGGTCTCCGTGCCTAGGTGGTTCATTCTGTTGGCGAGTTGCATGAGCGGGGTTATGCCACCTTTGGCCCGCCGCTCCAAGCCCCAGATTTCGCCCTAATGAGCGGCCCGATATTCCTTCAGGGTTTCACGCGCGATGACCAACTGCATGACCTGGGAGGTGCCTTCGAAAATGCGCAACAAACGGGCATCACGGAACAGCCGCTCCACCGCCGTTTCCCGCATGTAGCCATAGCCGCCATGCACCTGCACCGCGCGGTCGGCAATGCGCCAGGCGGTCTCGGAGGCGAAGTATTTGCAGGCAGCGGCGGCCTTGGTGACATTTTCGCCGGCGTCCATCTGCCGCGCGGTTTGTTCGACCATGGCGCGGGCGGCGATACATTCCGCCTCGCTATCCGCGATCATCGCCTGGATCAGTTGAAAATCCGCGATCGGCTTGCCGAACTGCCGGCGCTCCACCGCGTAGGCGGTCATCTCCTCCACCAACCGGGTGGCCAGGCCGACACTGACGGCGCCCATGTGGATGCGGGCATCGTCCAGCACCTTCATCGCCGTGATGAAACCCGTGCCCTCGGTTGCCCCCAACAGGGCATCGCCAGGTATGCGGCAATCGGTAAAGGTCACATCCGCCGTGGGCGCGGCCAGCTGGCCCATTTTCTCCAACGGTGGATCGATATGTATGCCCGCGGTGCCCGCTTCGACCAGGAAGGCGGAGACACCGGCGGCGCTTTTGTCGTCGGGATCGGTGCGCGCCATGACCGTGAACAGGCCGGCGATGGGCGCGTTGGAGATAAAGCGTTTGGAGCCATTCAGGACATAGCTATCACCGTCGCGCCGGGCGGAGGTGGACAGGCTTTTCGCGTCCGAGCCGCTGCCCGGCTCCGTCAGGCAAAAGCTGACGATCAATTTACCCGCCGCGATATCCGGCAGATAGCGCCGCTTTTGCTCATCGGTGCCATCTATGACGATGCTCTTGCCGCCGACGCCGTTGGTGGTGCCCACGTAGGAGCGGTAGGCGGGCGCGGCGCGGCAGAATTCAAATATCGTCCGCACCTCGGCCCACTTGCTCAGCCCCAGACCGCCGTGTTCGGCGGGAATGGCATAGGCGAACAAACCCATCTCGCGGATCAGATCCAGCAACTCGTCCGGGATGCGGTGATCGCGGTCGATCTGCGCCTCCGCCGGGATCAATTTTTCATCTACCAGGCGGCGCACCGCATCCAACAATGGGGTGATATCGTCTTCATTCATTTCAGCGTCTCCTCTCAAGCCAATTTGCCCTGACTTGAGCCATTGGTCCAGCTTGTGCCACGCCGTGGCGGACCAATCGCAATAATTTTTCGGCGCCTAGGGCGGACCGCTTGACGCCGGCCCCTTGGGGGTTTAATCAACCATCCGACTTCGTGGCGGGTGTAGCTCAGTCGGTTAGAGCGCTAGATTGTGGATCTAGAGGTCGGGGGTTCAATTCCCCTCACTCGCCCCATTTCGCCCCTTTCAAATCGCTATCCTGCCGCCAAAGGGCCAAGCTTGGCCCTGATGATCTGGCATGCCCTTCCGCCGTATTACGGGTGACTAATTTGCTAGAATGAGCAATGATGTCGGCCACGCGACTTTCGGCCATCAATTGGAACAATCAATCGAAACAATGGTGGACGGCAAGGCGCTCGGAAGAGTGCGTTTTGGTAGATTTGGCCAAATGTCCAGTGCCACGAACATAAGTATACTGATTTTTGTTGCCGCGGCCGCCGCCGCTGTCTTGTGCTTGCTGTGGTTCGCCGCTGGACGCAACGCCAGGCGCCGCCGTATCCATGAGGATAATGAACGCTACCGCGCCCTGTCCGGTCTGGCCAGCGAAGGCGTCTCCATTCACGAAGACGGCATTATTGTCGAGGCAAATCAAGCGTTTGCGGAGATGTATGGCTATAGCGTCGCCGAGCTGATCGGCAAGCCGGTGCTGGAGTTGACCGTGCCGGAGCATCGCGAACAAGTCGCCGAACGCTTGGCACAGAATATTTCAGGAACCTACGAAAGCATCAGTTACCGCAAGGACGGCAGCCGCATTCCGATCGAAATCAAGGCCATGCCGACCGTCTATAACGGCCGCTCCATGCGGGTCACGCTGCTACGCGATCTGACCGACCAACAGGCCGCCGAGAAAGCAATCCGCGATAGTGAACGGCAGCTTCGGTTGATTACCGACGCCATGCCGGCGCTGATCGTCTATGTGGATGCCGAGTTTAGGTATCAATTCGTCAATCGGGTCGCGGAAATTTGGCACGATTGTCCGGCCAGCGAATTAATCGGCAAATATATCGGCGACCGGGTCGACGAGGCCACCTTCCGGGCCGCCAAACGTCAATACGACAAAGCCCGGGGCGGCGTTCCTCAGTTTTTCGAGGAGGCCTTCACATATCCCGACGGCAAGACGCGTGACGTCAGCGCCAGTTATGTTCCACATTTGGATGATGACGGCACATTATTGGGATTTTTTGCCCTGGTCTTGGACATTACCGCCCGCAAGGAAGCAGAGCGTGCCGTGGCCGCGGGCCAGGAGGAGCTGCGCCAACGGGAAGAAAGCCAGCGTAATATTCTAGAGTCTACACCGGTCCCCCTTGTCATCTCGCGAATAAAGGATGGCACCATATTGTTTGCCAATCAGGCCTATGCCGCGGTTCTGGGACTAGATCCGGATCAGCTTATTCAGCAATCCAGCATGCGCACCTATTTGCAGCCGGAGGATCGCCAGCAACTCCTGAGGGAGCTTAAGCCGGAAGGCAAAACCAATCGGGAAATGCAACTGCGAAAATCAGATGGCAGCAGCATCACCGTATCAGGCTCAATCCAAAGAATTGACTTTGAAGGCGAGGAAGCGATTTTATCCAGCTTCCTGGATGTCAGCGAACGCCGGCGTGCGGAAGAACAGCTGCAAATCAGCGAAGCGCGGTTTCGCGACTTTGCCGCTTCTGCATCAGATTGGTATTGGGAACAGGACGAGAACATGGTTTTCACTTATGTCTCGCCCAACGTTCTTGAGATTCTGCAACTTCCCGCCAGCCACTTCATCGGCAAGAGCCGCCATGAAATCATGCCGGAAAGTATTGATCCTGTGGACTGGCAGCCTTTCTTCGACGCGATGCGCGAGCGCCGGGCCTTCCGGGGCTTAGTCATCCACCGGCGCGAAACCGGTGGTGGCGATAGATGGCTGTCGTCAACCGGATTGCCGATATTCTCGGAAACCGGTGAATTCAAGGGCTATCGCGGCACGGCCACGGATATCACGGCCCTAAAGAAGGCGGAAGAAAGCCTGCTCCAGTCGCAAAAGATGGAGGCCGTTGGCCAGTTGACGGGCGGCATCGCACACGATTTCAACAACCTGTTGGCCATAATGACCGGCAATATCGCATTGCTGGAGGATGATTTGGGTCCGGAACATGAAGCGGCCGAACTGCTAGAGCCAACCATGCGCGCCATAGAACAGGCGACCGAACTGATCAGCCGCATGCTGGCCTTCTCGCGGCGCCAGCCGCTCGCCATGAAAGTGGTCGATGTCAATGCTCTGCTGGACAATATGCAATCTCTTTTGCACCGCAGCCTTGGCAAAGAAATCGAAGTCATGATCAACGCGGGCGCTGATCTGCCCCCTTGCCTTACCGACCCGGGCCAGTTGGAACAAGCCATCCTGAACCTTGCCATCAACGCCCGTGACGCCATGCCGAACGGCGGCCGCCTGTGTCTGGAGACTTCACAGGTAAGCCTGCCCCATGAACACCTTGGTGGCGTGGACGATCTGCCCCCTGGGCAATATCTCGAAATCACCGTTTCCGACAATGGCCAGGGTATTTCGCTGGATGATCAGTCGAAAATTTTTGACCCGTTCTTCACCACCAAAGGCGTGGGCAAAGGTACCGGCCTTGGTTTGAGCATGGTGTACGGCTTGATCAAACAATCCGATGGCCATATCACGGTTACCTCAAATTTGGGCGTTGGGACGACGTTTAGGATTTATCTGCCCCGCGCATCGGGTAAAAGCGCGATTGAGCAAGCGGCGCCATCAACGCATCAGGTAAAATCCGGCAATGAAAAAACCATCCTGGTGATAGAGGACGAACCGGACGTGGCGAAGATGATCTCCAGGATCTTGAAAAAGCATGGTTACAACATCCTGTTTGCCGGCGACGGTCCGGCCGGCCTTGATATGCTCGCTGGCCATCCGGGTATCGACCTGCTGCTGACTGATATCATGTTGCCAGGTGGCCTCAACGGTAACCAGATCGCGGCGGCGGCACGGGCGGAAGATCCGGCGCTGAAAGTCCTGTTCATGACAGGTTACGCCAGGGATATCGTTATCAAACAGGGGCGCCTGGAACCTGATATGCCGTTACTAACGAAACCATTTACGCCGGCCCGGCTGATCGCGCAAATAGCCGAGGTTCTGGGTGAAGGCGTGGTGACGGAGCAAGCCATACCCGCCCCGCCGACCTAATATCATAAAGCAATTAGCCGTATGACAGCGCCGGGAACCAATCTTCGCCGCGACCGGTCTTGGTCAAATCCAGGACATTCCAGAGCGGCCAGATCATATCGACATGGCGGTTATGCTGGCCGGGCTCGGCCGGGGCATAGAGGGCCTCGGTGCCATAGCAGTGATAAATGGCCTCGCCCAGGCGTTGAAATACGTTCAGCATGGGAAGCTGACCGCCCTCGTCCCCTTCGCCAAAATAATCCCGGTTAAAACTCGTTTGCCCGGACGACAGCAGCACCAGCTCGTTCCAACCCCGTTCCGTCTTCCAGGCATCCAGAACTTCAATCGGGGCCTTGGCCACCACCGCGAGGTTGATACGCTGTTCTATGTGTGGGGCGGAGGCATTCAAGCTATCCAGCATGGCGGTGCACATGGGACAGGGCGCCTCATCTCCCGGCGCATACATGAAATTATAGACAACCAGGCTATCCTTGCCCTCGCGGAATAAACCGGAAAGACGGGTTTCGCCGCCCGCACCACCCGAAAAAACATAGTCCTGGGGAACCTCCCCGCCCAGGGGCAGCTTCCGGCGCAAGACGGCCACGTCCTCGACCTGTCGTTTCAATTCCAGCTCCGCCGCCAATAATTTATCCCGCGCCTGCCGGTAGGCATCGCTTTCGCCCGGAAATTGTTTCTCGTGAAAAGTACCCATTTAAGCCTCCCGTCCAAATTGCCGCCTTGCAATTTGATATGGGGGTAGGCGCGGGCTTGTCCAGAACTCAGAAAAGTTGGCTAGTTCTTCAACAGACGCCGGACCGGGGCAGCGGCGGTAATCTTACCCCGGCCGCGATAGTTTTCGTGGTTCTGTTCAATATCCGCCAGTTTGTAGAGATAATTCACCATGAAGCCGGCGGCGCCGTCGAGGCCGTTGCGCGAAGTATCACCCAGCCAGTTGATCCGTTCCAACCGCGCACCGTTCGATAGGTGAAAGTTCTGTACCGGGTCCAGGGCCCGCTTGCCGCGCTTTTCGACCAGCAAATAGCGCGCCACCAAAGGTTCAAGCACCGGACGCATGGCCGAAATCGCCGCCTCGTCCCGGCTCCAATCACTGCGCGCTAAGAGCGTGCGCAGAGCTTCCGGGCCGTTATCGATCCCGGCCGCCTCGATCAAGGCGGCATCCTCGTTCTGTGGCCACAACGCCGATGCCGTGTCCGAAAGCTGCTGGGTCAGCCACTTGCGAAAACCGGGAACCGGCGAAAGGGTGGCGAAGGTTTTCAGGTTCGGCAATTCCCGGCGTAATTCATCGACCACGCGTTTGATCAAAAAATCACCGAAACTAACCTGGGCCAACCCCGCTTGGGCATTGGAAATGGAATAGAATATCGCCGTGTCCGCCTTGCCCGGATCACCCTCGGGGGCATGCAGATCCAACAGTTCCTGTACATTATCCGCCATGCCGCTGACCAGAGCGACCTCGACAAAGATCAACGGTTCATCCGGCATGCGGGGGTGGAAAAAGGCAAAGCAACGGCGGTCGGAATCCAGCCGGTTCTTCAGATCATCCCAGGAGCGGATTTCGTGCACCGCCTCGTAGGCCATTAGTTTTTCCAGCAATAATGCCGGCGCCTCCCAGGTGATCCGGCGCAAATCCAAAAAACCGATATCGAACCACGACGTCAGCAATTCACGCAGGTCATCGTTGAGGGGGCGTAATTCCGGCATCTCGGACAGCAGGGATATAATCTCCGCCCGCATATCAACTAAAAACTTAACACCTTCTGGTAATGCATTGAATTGAGTTAATAAATCAACCCGTCTATGGACTAGTGCCGCGCGCAACTCCCGCTCCGCCCGGCCCGTATCGCCACCTGGCTCTATGGCCTGCAACGAGGCAATGGCGGCATCCACGCGGTCACGGTCGACACCGTAATCCGTCGCCAGTAACAATAGGAAGCGGCGCCGTCCCTCCTGCCCCAATTGCAAATAAGAATGCCCCAGATCGGCTGCCTTGGCCCGCGCCGAAACCTCACCGCCGCGCCGGTCCAGACAATCCTCGATCCGTTGTTTCAGCTTCTCGACACCGGACTCGCTCAGGACCGCGCCCGGCGCCTCCGCATCCGAGGTGCCGAATAACGCGCGGCGCAAAGGCGCGAACGTACGGTCAAAAAGGCTGTCTCTATGCAACATCACAAAATCTCAAATTTTCTGGGGTAAATAATGACATAAGAAAGGTTACAAGTTTGTTCAATTGATTTCGCAGCCGTTTGCCGGGTTATTTCACTGAGGCCCGTAGCTCGGCCAATACAGCCGGCAAAGCCGGGGCAATGTCCTCGGCGGTCAGGCCTGGACCAAAGCGTTGCGCTGCTGCACCATGCAACCAACACGCCGCCGCCGCCGCCTCGAACGCCGGCACCCCTTGCGCCAGCAGGCCGGTGCAGAAACCTGCCAGAACATCGCCCGAACCCGCCGTCGCCAGTTCCGGCGGCGCATTGCTATTGATCACAGCCCGGCCATCGGGCGCAGCGATAACCGTATCGGGCCCCTTTAACAGAACCACGGCGCCGCAGTCGGCGGCGGCCCGGCGGGTGCGCTGCAACTTGTCGCCGCCGCTCTCGAATAAGCGGCCAAATTCGCCTTGATGGGGCGTCAGGATACAATTGCCATGAAGCTTGCCAAACAGGCCCTTGCGGGCCTTGGCGAAGGCCGTGATGGCATCGGCGTCAAGCACAACCGCCTTTTTCAAGCTCAGGGCGGCCAAAACATTGTCCCGCAACTGTTTACCAACGCCGGCGCCGGGGCCCAAACAAACCGCATTGCGCCGTGGGTCGGATAATAAGGCCTTGAATTCAGCGCTGTTCCGCCACGGATCAAGCATCACGGCGGTCAGATGGGCGGCATTCTCCGCCACTGCCCCCTTGGGCGAGGCAACGGTTACCAGCCCCGCGCCCACCCGCAGGGCGGCGGCGGCGGCCAGGCGCGCGGCACCGCTCTTGCCCGCCCCCCCGCTCAAAACCATCGCATGGCCGCGGCTGTACTTATGCCCCTCGGCCCGCAACGGCGGCCAGGACGGCAGCCAGATGGCCGGTTGATTGAGCCAGGTTTTCGGCTGAATTTCAGACAACACAGCGCTTGGTATGCCAATATCGACGACCCGCAGCTCGCCACACAGGCCCCGGCCCGGATACAGCAGGTGGCCTGTTTTTGGCCGAAAAAAGGTAACGGTCATTGCCGCTTGTGGGGCAAAGCCGAGAACCTGGCCGCTATCGCCTTGCACGCCGGACGGGGTATCGACGGCAATGACCGGCAGACCGCGATCCACCGCCGTGCCCAGGACCGCCCGTGCCCGGCCCGTAACGGCACGGGCCAGGCCGGCACCGAAGATAGCGTCGACCACCAGCGCAGCGCCGTCCAGGACGTCAGCATCAAGCGACGCAACCCTGCCCCGCCAACGCCTGGCCATGATCGCCGCATCGCCCTGCAGCTTGGCCCGCTCGCCCAACAACGCCAGCCGCACCCTGGCGCCGGCTTTTTTCAGGTGCCCGGCGATGACAAAACCATCGCCGCCGTTGTTCCCAGGTCCGCACAGGACCGCTGTTGGTTGGGCGCCAAAGCGATCCAATATCGCTTCCGCGACGGCCCGGCCAGCGGCCTCCATCAAGACTTGGCCGCTAATCCCGGCCGCCATGGCCGCACGGTCGGCGGCGTACATTTGCTGGACCGAAAGCAGCTCCACCATTGCGTGGCTACAGATCGGGCTGTCGATTGATGGGCCGCGCGCCTTCAAATGCCTTGGCGGCGCGCAGGACCAGATCTTCACGGAAATTGTCGGCCACGATCTGCAAGCCCACGGGCAAGCCTTCGGCGGTAAAGCCGCAGGGAATGGAGCAGGCTGGCTGCTGGCCCAGATTGAAGGGAATGGTGAACGGCGTCCAATCAGTCCAGTAGGTATTGTCGGCCGGGCTGCCGGGGGGCTGCAACAACTCCACATCAAAGGCCGGCACGGCCAAGCTAGGCGTCAGCAACAGATCCACATCCTGGAAAAAGGCGCGCAACCGCATGCACAGGTCCGTCCGGCCTTCCAAGGCGCGCATGTAATCCATCGCCGACAGTTCCTGGCCTTCGGCAACGATCTGGGCCAGTTCCGGTTCCAGCTTGGCTTTCTGCGCGTCGGGCATATGGGCAAAGGCGCCCGCGGCGCCGGCCCACCATAGGGTCCTGAAGGCTGCTTTGGGATTGTCAAAACCGGGATCGCGGCGTTCCACCGTCGCGCCCAGTTCGGTGAAGGCGGTGACCGCCTCGGCGACGATACCGGCGACTTCTGGATCGACGTTGGCATAGCCCAGATCGGGGCTGAAGGCGATTTTCAGGCCGGCAATACCGTCGTCCAGGCCTTTGGTAAAATCGATAGCCTGATAGGGCAATGCTGTCGGGTCACGATAGTCTGGTTCCGCCAGGACGTTCAGCATCAGGGCGGCATCCGCCACGGAGCGGGTCATGGGCCCAATATGAGAGAGGTTGCGCATGGCGCTCTCGGGATAGACGGGCACCCGGCCATAGTTGGGCTTCAGGCCAAAAACCCCCGCGAAACCCGATGGTATACGGATCGAACCGCCACCGTCGGAACCCACGGCCAAGGGCCCCATATTGGCCGCCAGGGCGGCCGACGCGCCGCCCGACGAGCCACCGGGCGTCTTCGCCAAATTCCAGGGATTGCGGGTAATGCCGCTCAAGGCACTGTCGGTTATGCCCTTCCAGCCGACCTCGGGCGTCGTGGTCTTGCCCAACAATACAGCGCCATGTTCACGCAGACGCGCGACACAAGGCGCATCCTCGTCCCAAGGACCGGCGGGATCGACCGTCAAGGAGCCTTTCAAAGTCGGCCAACCCTTGGTTAGCATCAGATCCTTGATGGTGGTCGGCACGCCATCAATCAGCCCTTTTGGCGCGCCCTTGGACCAGCGCGCTTCGGATTCCCTGGCGGCCGCCATGGCGCCTTCATCGTCGATGATCATAAAGGCGTTGATCTTGTCATTGACCGCGTGAATACGCGCCAGCACCGCCGCCGTCGCATCGACCGGCGAAAAGCGGCCCTGACGATAGCCATCAATCAAATCGACGGCGTCCATCCTGATCAGGTCATCACTCATAACGTTTCCTCGCAATAAGTTTTGGCGTTTTTGCGTCTAGTCCTTTGGCAGCCATGCCTTACTTTGCGCCCGGATTCGGTCCATCTGGGCCATGGACAAATTTCCGCGCAGTTTATCGAAATGCCATTCGGCCAAGGCCGGCTTTTGCACCGCGCCCAACAAAGTCCAGAAAAAGGCCTTGGCGAAATCAACATCCACGCCCTCGCCCAACAGATACATGCGCGAGAGCATCAATTGGGCATCGCCATTGCCGCCCTCGGCCGCCTGGCCAAAATAAAAGGCCGCCAGCGCTAGGTCCCGGGGCACGCCATCACCATGATAATGAACGAAGCCCAGATTATATTTCGCCTTGCCCAGACCAGCCGTCGCCGCCGACTTAAACAGCGATGCCGCCTTGGCACGGTCGCGGATCATGCCCCGGCCAAAATAATACATGTAACCAAGATTGCGCATGGCCTTGGCATTGCCCAGATCGGCGGAGCGCCGCAACAACCGCCCAGCCGCGGCCAGATCCTGACTGACGCCGCGTCCCCGGGTATAAAGCTGGGCCAGATTACGCATGGCCTTGGCATTGTTTTGCCGCACTGCATGGCCGTACCAGACGGCTGCCTGGGCCAAATCCTGGTCCACCACCTTGCCCAGTTCATGGTAGACCCCGATCACCCGTTGCGCCTCGGCATAGCCTTGCGCCGCCGCCTTGGAAAACCATAGATAGGCCGCGCGGGGATCGCGGCTCATACCGTGGCCCCGATCATGTAACAAGCCCAGCCAATGCGCCGCTTCGGCCGAACCCTCGTCCGCCGCCTTGTTGAATTCCTTCAATGCCGCTCGATAATCGCCAGCTTCATATGCGCGGCGGGCCTTTGCCATATCGGCTGCCTGCCCGAACGCCGGCGCCGACAGCAACATCAGCAGCAGCAAGGCAATACCTACAGCCAGTGCGGCGCAAAAGCGGCCATCTACGTTTTGCAATCTCATTGCGACACTGTACGTCGCCCGTAGCATCGCGACAAGCCACCGCCACGGACCACAGACATGCCGCTTGCCTCGCGCATGACAGTCTGCCAGCCTACGGCGAAAGCAACAGGTTCGAGGAGACAGCCATGCGCGTCGTGATCGCGATGATGAAGCACGAAACCAACACCTTTTCGCCGGTACCCACCCCGATCGCACGCTTCGCCAAGGCCCAGCCCCTGCCCTACGAAGGACAGGAAGTCTACGATGCCTTCAAGGGCACCAACAGCGGCGTCGGCGCCTTTATCGATTTGGCCGAGGAAGCCGGCGCCGAAATGGTCTTCCCCATCGCCGCCAACGCGCCGCCCTCCGGCCCCGTGCAGGACGATGCCTATGAATACATCACCTCACGCATCCTCGCCGCGATCAAGGATGGCTGCGATGCCATTATGCTGGATCTGCACGGTGCCATGGTGACCCAGAGCTTCGACGATGGCGAGGGGACCTTGCTGGCCAATATTCGCAAAATCGCACCGGATACGCCCATGGCGGTCTCGCTTGATATGCATACGAACATGTACGCCGCGATTGCCGACAATGCCACCGTCATTGGCGGCTTTCAAACCTACCCTCATATTGATAATTACGAAACGGCGGCCCGCACCGGGCGGCCCCTGTTCGATATGATCAAGGGCCAGGGAAACCCCGCCATGGCCTGGGGCAACCGGCCCATGCTGCCCCACGTCATGCGCCAGGGCACGGACAATTTCCCCAATAAGGAATTGCAGGAGATGACCAAGCGCATGGAGGCCGAGGGCGCCCTGATCGCCACCCTGTTCGTTGGCTTCCCCCATGCCGATATCCACAATGCCGGCCTGTCCGCCGTGGTGGTGACGGACAACGATATGGCCCTGGCGGAAAAATATCGCGACGAACTGCTGGATTTTGCCTGGGCGCAGCGCGAGGCCTTCGTCTATCAGATCGAACCGTTGGAAGACTCCCTGGCCCGCGCCAAGGCTGCGACCGAGTTTCCGGTGGTGGTGCTGGATCACTACGACAACGCCGCCTCGGGCGGTACCATGGATACCATGACGGTTTTAGGCGGCGTGCTGGACGCGGGCCTGGAAGATGTGGCTGCTTTTGCCATTCATGATCCCGGCGCGGTGCAGGAGATGATCGCGGCGGGCGTCGGCAATCAGGTCAGCATCAATCTGGGCGGCAAAATCGACATGCCCTCCATTGACCGCAAGGGCGAACCGCGCATCGTTACGGGGACGGTGAAGCTGATCTCGAATGGGCAATTCCGTAACCTTGGACCCGCACAAACGGGCATCCTGCAGGACATGGGCCCGACCGTGGTATTGGACACGGGCAAGGTGGAAATCGTGGTCATCAGCCGGCATCAGGAGCCTAACGATCTAAACTGTTTCCGCAGCCTCGGGATCGAGCCGACGACCAAGCGTTATCTGATGCTGAAAAGCCGCATTCACTACCGTGCCGGCTATGGCAAGGTCGCCAAGGAAGTCATCGAATGCGCCGGGGTGGGCGTCTGCACTTCGGACTATGACATGTTGGATTTCAAGAACGTGCGCCGGCCGATCTTTCCCCTGGATAAGATCAACGATCCCAATCCGTGATACCCAACCGCTCTTGCAGCTGTGCCGCGCCCGCCTTGGACAGGCGGACGGCACGGCTGCCGGGTACCCGGCGCAGCCATTTTCGGGCCAGGAACTGATCCAATAGCGCCGCCCCCAGGGCGCCGCCCAGATGCGGGCGCCGTTCGCTCCAGTCCAGACACTGGCGCGCGAATTGCCGCCGTCGCGCCCTCTGGCCGCCGCGCAGGCTGTCGGGCGCGATACCCAGTTCAGTGAAAAACCCCTCCCCCGCCGGCGTCAGCTCAAAATCATTGTCATGGCGCCTGAGAAGCTTCCTATCCTCCAACGCCCCGGCCACGGCGACGCCCAGACGGCCAGCCAGATGCTTGTAGCAAGTCCGTGCCAGGCGCACATCGTCGAGCCTGATTGGCTTTTGCACCGCTTTCGGTGCGATCAGTTGCAAGGCCTGTATCGCGGCGGCAACATCCGGCCCCGCGATGCGATAATAATTATGCCGGCCCTGACGCAGCATGTTCAACAGACCGCCCGTGCATAGTTTGGCCAAATGAAAGCTGGCCGTCTGCGGCGTGATGCCCGCGCCTACGGCCAACTCCCGTGCCGTCAAGGCCCGGCCATCCATCAACGCCGCGATCATCGAGGCACGACTCTCCTCACCCAGCAAGGCGGCAATCGTGGCCAGATTTTGGTTTACAGACATAGTTCGATGATATTCGATATGTCTTGGCATGGCAACAATAATACCCTTGCAAAAAATACCGGACCTGTCCCTAATCTTGCCGCAGCAAAGCGAGGAACATATGAATTATCGCCTTTTTAACCGGCCTGGTTCGGGCGGCTTCGTGGTCGAGGCGGCGCTGGCCCTGGCCGAGACGCCGTTTGAATTGCAGGAATTCGAATCCAAGCCGGGCACGCCGTTGCCCGAGGACTTCCGCGCCACCAATCCCTGGGGCCAGGTGCCGGTTCTGCTTCTGCCCGACGGCACCACAATGACCGAGGCGGCGGCGATCCTGATCCATCTGGCCGCCGCTTTCCCCGACAAGGGGCTCGGACCGGTACCTGGAACCTCGGCCCACGCCAAGTTTCTGCGTTGGCTGGTGTTCGCCAGCGTTAACCTGTACGAGGCCGTCCTGCGCCGCGGCTATCCGTTCCGCTATACCACCGACCCCGGCGGTTACAAGGCCCTGGGCGCCGCCGCGAATACCCGCCTGAAAGATGGCTTGGCAGTATTGGACACGGCGGTCGCGCCGGGACCTTTTCTGCTAGGTGAACAGATGAGCCTGGCCGATATCTACTTCGCCATGCTGTTCACCTGGTACCACGGCCAGATCGAAGCGCCGCATCTGGTTGCCATGAAAGACGGCGTCAAGGCGCACACGATGGTCGGCCCGATCTGGCGGCGCCACTTTGGCGATCGTTGAACGGCAGGGCGGCATACGCGGCCAGATCATGGCTTGCATTCATGATCCGGTGAAATTCGATTGATATTCGATCCGTGTCGTCGCGGTAATGACCGTGTTAGTCTGCCCGCCAACACAAAACCAAGGGACGGACAACATGCAAAGCGGGCAAATCGTTTTTACCGGGATGGACCGGGTGATCTTTGGCCAGGCGGCGGCGGGGGCCGTTGCCGGCGAGGCGGAACGCCTGGGCGCCGAGCGGGTTTTTCTGCTGGTCAGCGGCACCTTGAACAGAGAGACGGACGCCGTCGAGCAGATGGCCGCCGCCCTGGGTCCGCGCTATGCCGGGCGCTGGGATCATATGCCGTCCCATTCACCACGCGAGGCCGTAGTTGGTTGCGCCAATGCGGCCCGCGAAGCCGGCTGCGACCTGTTGGTCAGCTTTGGCGGCGGTTCGACCACCGACGGCGGCAAGGCCGTGACCATCTGTCTGCAGCACGGCATCACCGAGGCGGCCGGCCTGGAACCCTTCCGCACCGTGGTCGATGAAAATGGCGAGCGTCATTTTCCCGAATACGACGCGCCGGAAATCCGCCAAATCGTGGTGCCGACCACGTTGTCGGGCGGTGAATTCAATGCCCGCGCCGGCATCACCAACACGGTGGAAAAACTAAAACAAAGCTATATGCACCCCGGCATCATTCCGCTCTCGGTGATCCTTGACGCCGCCGCTACCGTGCACACGCCGGAATGGCTGTGGCTGTCCACGGGCATCCGGGCCGTGGATCACGCGGTGGAGACTTATTGCTCGCTCGACGCCAATGCCTACACCGACGGCGCCGCCTTGCAAGCCCTGCGCCTGTTGAGTGAAGGCCTGGCCCGGGTCAAGGCCGATCCGTCCGATCTCGACGCCCGTCTGCAATGCCTGATGGGGGCCTGGATCTCCATGACCGGCGTCGTCACCGGCACACGCCTGGGCGCCAGCCATGCCATCGGGCATATTCTGGGCGGCACGGCAAATGTGCCCCACGGCTATACCTCCTGCGTCATGCTGCCCTATGTGATGGACTATAACGCGGCCATCAACTCTAACCGCCAGGCCGACATCGCCGCCGCGTTGGGCCAGCCCAAGGCCACCGCGGGCGATGCCCTGGACAAGCTAATCTCCGGCCTGGGCATGCCCCGCACCCTGCGAGAGGTGGACATCAGCGAAGAGCAACTGCCGCAATTGGCGGAAAACTGCATGCTGGATACCTGGACATTTTCGAACCCCCGGAAGATCCGCTCACCGGAACAGATCATGGAAATACTGCGCGCCGCGCTGTAACGCGAATCGGTTCGCGACGGGCCGTTTTTCGGAGCGGATTCAGCCTCAAAACGCCATAACAGTGACCTGAGGGCGAGAAAATTATCCCACATTTATTTTCCATAACCCCCGTTCCAAGTTAATGTTTTGACGGGCGGATTCGACACCGCCAACAGATAGCTGTGGATAGCTTGTGAGGCAGTTGTGTAATATTATTCCACTTATCCACAGATATCTTGGCATTTATTATAATTTTGTCTTGTTTACCGCAGCATCATGATCCACCATTTGATCAGCGGCCACGAAGGATGAATTTCCAGCCTTCAAACAGCAGGAAGATCATAGGTAGGGGCCGCTGCGGAACACCAAGATCCATTGGCTCAAGCCAGCCTCGGTTGGCATAGGTCGAAGGATACCGCCCCAGGCAACTGGAATGGATGGCGTTTCGGGATCTCGAACCTTCGTTACAGCCTTCGGGTTTTATCGTTCGGTGACGGATCGAACGGCCAAGGCGCCTTCGGGTGCGGCGGCCACGCCGGCGGTGGCGGCCTTCGGGCAGCTAGAGTTGGTGGGTTGGGACGCGGTCGACACGTAGCCTCCGGGTGACAAACTGATCCGCGCAACAATCCGAACGGTAGCACGGCATCTCTGGGGAAACCTTGGGCGCTGGGCGAGCCGGGGCCGCGTATCCCTTGGGAAGGCGGTCTGGATCAGAGTGGTTTCCGTGTCTTCGGATATGTGGAGCGACCATGGGTCCGCCGGATGGACGGCCAGCCCTCGGGCGGGTTTGAGGTTCGGCAACCGGGACGGGGCGCTTTCGGGCGCGACGCACCGGGGATCGGAAAGCCTTTGGGCGGAACGGTCCGGTCGGTTAAGGCGGCTTTTGAATTTATCCTTCGGGGTTTATCTCGCAAGCATGTCCAGGCCGGCATGCTAATCAAGGCGTCAAGCGGGTTAACCCGTGGGTGTGTCTGGATTGGTTGGACTGGGAAGTCCGTGCGGCGCACCTTCGGGTTCCGCGGCATTGGGTGGAAAGGTCCACGCGGAAGGGCGGTTACGGTGCGTTTCCCTTTGGGGAGAGGTTCCACGGACACCCGGCCGCTGGAGCAGCAGGCCTTTGAATGCTGGTCCTTGGAGACTGATCTTCGGATTTGGCTCTCTGGATGTTGAATTCGCTGGTGGTTGGACTCCGTGAACCGGGAGGTTTCGGCCTCCGGAGACTTCGGTCTCTCAGGTTCCGAGGCGTCAGGCGTGTCCTTCGGGGCACATTGCTAGGACCCCGCGTCCAATGCACCTGACGCCTTTCTTTTTGGCAAAATTCAGCAGGCTTTTTACAACTATCGCCATTTCAACGAGCGGGGGCAGGTGATCATATTGCCGGCCATATCTCCCAGCGCGTTTTCGTCTATTCTGCTCTGCTGGGCTGGGGCTTTCGCCCCCGATATCAACGGAGCATGAAATCTCCGATAAAAAGTAACTCCTGATAACTAGCTAAACTGGCGAAATCAACTAGGTATTGAACCGTTGTCATATTGGACTTCGTCTCCTTCTGGCCGTGGGCTGTAGTTACAGTTGTCCTTTTCGGCGATAGTGGGTTTGGACCATGGCATCCAACAAAACCTGAGTGCTTATGTGCTCCAGGAACAATGGCTGGAAATTTACGCCCCGGATTACGTCAACCATACGACTGTTGCCGGCGGTGACTTGCACGGCCTCGACGGGGTGAGACGCGTTATGAACGCCTTTCGCACCGGATCCCAGATGTGAATGTGATCATCGATGACGTGATAGATGCCGGAGACAAAGTCGTAACCCGCGCGACGGGTTATGGCACGCACACCGGCGAATTTCGCGGCATGGCGCCTACAGGCAGGAGGATCGAAGTGCGCATCATATCCATATCCCGCATTGCCGGCGGCAGAATTGTGGAGCGTTGGGAGAACATGGCTACGATGACCCTAATGCAACAGATTGGCGCTATTCCCGAGTAGAAACTCCGCAGAGAGACGTGGCTAGGTATGGTGCGACCACCATTATTCCGTTATGAAAGCTGTCCGTTCTCCTGAAAGCGGGCATAGCGTCACGCCAACGGAGATGGATGTCCGATTCCGGCACATCTCGATGGTAATGGCCGAGGACAGCAGCTTCTGTCGTGCCCCGTTATCGAGCAACGAGCAGGCGCGACATATTTGCCCTCGTTAGCCTGTGCGCCACGTCGAGCTCGATTTACACTTACGACAAATGCGCTCACCCGCCCAGGCGCTCAAAAAAGAGTCCGCACACACCAGACATCGTCTTGTCTTACTGTCGTCGTCAAGCTCGGTGTCTTGCTCTGTTTCCTGCGTCTTGAGATCAACTGGCATCGTTCACTTGTCTTCACTTCTTGGGCCAGCGAGATCGCAACCGATCCCGCGCAAAATAGCCATTAAAATTTCGAACTAATCGAGAGCAACTAGATTTTCGGCCGCACTTTTGCCATCACGTCCCGGCTCTACGTCGTACTGAATCTTCTGACCTTCGGCCAAACTCGACATGCCCGCGCGTTCTACAGCGGAGATGTGCACGAATGCATCAGCGCCGCCACCGTCAGGTTCGATGAAACCAAAACCTTTAGTCGGATTGAACCACTTCACTGTACCCGTCACCATGTAAACTTTCCCTTCTCAGCATTTATCTCGCGCGCATTCTGACACAGGATGGCGCTGATCACAAATGTTGACTGAAAATCATCAGTTTGAATTCGCGACGTTGCCAAATGCATACTCGAGGCCGCTTACACCGCCTGCACTGTAATGGGGGCCAATGTCAAAAAAACAGGTGTTGGGGATCGGTGCCAATTACAGGATTGAAATACGGGAATCGCCAAGAATTCGGCCGCCAATGGCGATGAAAACCACGCCGGCGGCCCGTTCGATCCAATGACGGGCATGGCTGAAACGGCGCATGATGGGCGCCGACGACATGAACAGGCTGACCAGACTGTACCAAATCAGGGCGGCCGCAAAGACCAGGCCGATCATCAGCACCATCAGCCAGACGGGCGTTTCAGCCGTCACCGAGGTGGCAAAGACCGAAGCGAACAGAACAATGGCCTTGGGATTGGTCAGAGTGACGAAAAAGCCGAAACGAAAGGCGTGGCGGCCCATCGCGCCGTGCGTCGAAATTTCCAGGTCCTGCGATTTCGCGAAAATCAGGCGCAAACCCAGATAGATCAAATAGCTGGCGCCCAGGATACGCACCAACCAAGCCAGCCATTGATATTGCACCAGGATCGCCGACAGCCCCAACAAAGACGCCGTGGCGTAGAGGCCAAGGCAAAGGGAGACGCCCAGCGTGGTCCATAGACCGGCCCTGGCCCCTTTGGTCATGGAAGAACGCACCACGGCGACAAAATCCGGCCCGGGCAGCATCAGGGCGGGGATAAAGATACCAAAGACGCTAATCAGAATAATCGAAGCGTCCATGTCAGCGACCTTCCATCCAGGCCGCCTTGTCAAAGGCCACGTTGTCGCCGAAATAATGCACCGCCGCTTCCAGCTTATCCATTTCTTCGATACAGTAGATCCGCTTGGGACCGGCTATTCGTTCCACCCCAAATTCCATGGCGGCTTCCCGCTCCGCCACCCAGGCCTCCGCCGTCTGCAGGGTGCTCTGCCGCTGTACCACGTCCCAAATATAATAGTGGCTGGGCACGACCACACGGGGCTGCAAACGATCAACAATCGACTGCACATGGACATGCCCCATGACGTGCTGCGAGGCATCCACGGGCAGCAGCGCGATATCGATATGGCCCAGGGCCTTCCAGATATCGTCCGGCGGGTTGTGGCGGTTGTCGCCCCAATGCACGATGCGCATGCCGCCTGTCTCCACCACGATCAGGCAATGATCCCAGGAGCGGGGATTATTCGGCGGCTCGATATCGGTACCGTTGAAATGTTTATGAACTTTCCTGAAGTCATAAATGGCGCAACTGGAATCGATCGCATGCTTGTCCGCCAGGCCATAAATGGTCATATCGCCGAACGAATACATGCCGATCAAACGGTCCAGCAGGACATGAGCATCCAAACGGTGCAGGGCATCGTGATCGAAATGGGCATGGGTCGAGGCGCCGATATCAACAGCGGTAATGGGGAAGTCGCGAAAATACCAATCCCACGTGCGCGAAGGATGATTGCGCCACGGGTCGATCATCACGCTGACGCCCTTGGGCGAGGTAATGCGAAAGGCCGAGCTGCCGTAAAAGGCCACCTCAACCGGCCCATCACGGGCCGGCGAGGTGTCGGCCTGAAGCTCGATCATCCGGTTGTGGTTGGAGGTCATTTGCCAGACGTTCAGGCCTGTATCGATATCCGTCATGGCGACGCTCCTATTCCGATCAGGCCTTGGCGGCGGTCGCCTCGATCTCGATCAGCATATCCGGCGAGGCCAAACCATCCACGATCAACAATGTGGATGCCGGCAGGGTGGCGTCGCCGATAACTTTTTTGCGGGCCGCGCGATAGTCTTCAATACTGCGAGGGTCGGTCAGGAAGACGGTGAATTTGACCAAATGCTTTTTGGCCATGCCGTTTTCCTTCAGGCAGTTCAGAATATTGCGAAAGCTCTGCTCCGCCTGCTTACGGGCGCCGGCCTGCAGCTTGCCCTTGCCATCAATGCCGACCTGGCCGGCGATCACTAGCCATTCCGCACCAGCCGGTACCTTGACACTATGAGAATAAGCACCCGCCGGTTTCGAATTGGCCTTGGGATTTACGAACTCGTTCATAACGACAGCCTCCCTGTTGTTTATCTCTCCAGCAACCTGAGCATCTTAACCCACAGTGCTGTAACCGCCACTAACAGATACGATCTGGCCGGTGATCCAGCTGGCACCGCCCGAGGCGAGAAACGCGATGGTGGGCGCGACATCGCCCGCCTGCCCGATCCGTCCCGAGGGATAGTTGCGCACGATCTTGGACATATTGGCTTCCAGCCACTCTTTGTTGCTGTGGCTGGTTTCCACCAGACCCAGGGCGACGGCGTTGACGGTGATGCCGTCGCGGCCCAACTCCTTGGCCAGTGACTTGGTCAGGGACAGCACGCCGCCACGGGAAGCGGCGGTGATCGCGAGGTTCTTTTCGCCGACCCGCGCCGAGTCTCCCGCGAGAGAGATAATGCGGCCATCGCCGGACGCCGCCAGATGCGGCACGGCCGCGTGGCAACAATGAATAACCCCATACAGGCCCACATCGATCTGGGCATGCCAATCCGCCGGCGTGGTCTCGACAAATTTCTGCGGCGTGACATAGCCGGCGTTGTTGACCAGCACATCCAGACGGCCCAGGTCAGCCACCACCTGCTCGACCATCGTCCTGGTCGCGTCATAGTCGGTGACATCGGCGCCATAGGCCCGCGCCGTGCCGCCCGCATCATTGATCTCCGTTACCAGGGCATTGGCCGCATCTTCCGAACCACGATAATTGATCGCCACCGCGGCACCTTCGTTGGCCAGTGCCAGGACGATTTCCCGCCCCACATCCCGCGCCCCGCCGGTAACCAGCGCGACCTTGCCCTTAAGTCCTAAATCCATGCTCTCTACTCCTGCTGTTTGCCGACCAGACGGAACAGACGTTCCGGCGTCATCGGCAATTCATTGACGTTCAATGCCAAGGCATCGGCAATGGCGTTGGCGATTGCCGCCGGCGCACCGATGGTGCCACCCTCGCCCATGCCGCGAAAACCGCCGATATTGTTGGGCAGCTCGGTTTCCAGATGGATGACTTCCATGCTTGGGATTTCCGCCGCCGTGGGCACCACATAGTCCATCAGGCTGGCGGTCAGGATCTGCCCGGCGTCATCGTAGACCACTTCTTCCATCAACGCCGCGCCAATGCCCTGGGCGACGCCGCCATGAACCTGACCATCGGCAATCAGTGGATTGATGATGCGGCCGCAGTCCTCAGCTACCCCATAGCGCAGGATTTTCACCTGATAGGTTTCCGGATCAATCTCCAGCATGGCCAGATGGGTCGCCGGGGTCGCCGTACCAAAAAAAGGATCATAGGTGCGGGTCGCTTCCAGCTCGATATCCTCGCGAACCTCACGCGGCAAACGGCCCATCTCGGAATACACGGCGCGGGCCAGATCGCGGAAGCTGATGGACTTATCCGTGCCCTTGACGAAAATCTTGCCATTCGCGGCATCGATATCGCCCGCATCCGCTTCTAAAATATGCGACGCCGCCTTCAGGACCTGCTCGCGCACGGCGCGGGCCGACATGATCGCCGCCCCACCCGCCAAAACGGCACTGCGCGAGGCATAGGTGCCGGTGCCATGGGCGACGATGGCGCTGTCGCCATGGATCACCTCCACATCCCCGACGCGGACGCCCAGTTCCTCGGCCACCACTTGCGCCAAGGTCGTCTCCAAACCCTGGCCGTGGGAGGCGATGCCGAAATACGCCGTCACCGCACCGCTGGAATCAATACGGATATTGGCACTCTCCGTACCCGTGTTGACCGGCATGCCCGGTGCCACAGCGATGCGCGAACCCAGGCCGGTTAGTTCTGCATAGGAGGCCAAACCAATCCCGACCCAGCGGCCCCGTTCCCGCGCCTCGGCCTGGCTCTCGCGCAGGCCTTGGTAATCCAAGCGCTCGGTGACCGCGTCAAGGCATTCCATGAAGCCGGCCCGGTCCCAGACGATGCCGGATGCCGCCTTGTAGGGAAATTCCTCGGCCCGGACCATGTTGCGGCGGCGCATCTCCAAGGGATCAAGGGACAGTTTCGCAGCCGCCATATCGATCAGCCGTTCCATGACAAAAGTAGAGATCGGCCGGCCGACACCGCGATACGCCCCCATGGGTGCCTTCGACGTGGTGACGCCGCGCACCCGGCCCCGGTAATGCGGCACCCGATAAGGCCCCGGCAGGAACGAGACCACCTGCACCGGTTCCACCGTGGCGGTCCAGGGATAGGCGGAATAAGCACCCACATCGCCAGTCACCTCGGCCCGCAGGCCCAGAATATGGCCTTGTTCGTCGCAGGCCAGCTCCGCCTCGATCCGTTCATCGAACGCCTGATTGGTCGACATCAGATCTTCCATGCGGTCCGACAACCACTTCACCGGCCGGCCCAACAGACGCGCCAGCACACAAACCAAGACTTCTTCGCGGTACAACGCCCCCTTGCCGCCAAAGCCGCCGCCCACATCGGGCGCCACCACACGCAGACGGTTGCCCGGAATATCCAACATCTCCACCAGGGCATCGCGGACGATGCCCGGCACCTGGGAGGTCGAGTGCAAGGTCAAGGCGCGGCGGCCCTGATCATAGTCCGCCAGATAACCCCGGTTCTCCATCGCGGTAGGTGTCTTGCGGTGCATACGGAAGCTATCGCCGACGCGGATGGGCGCGCTCGCCATCGCCTCGTCCACATCGCCGCGCATAAAAGTGCGCGTCAGTATAACATTGCTGCCCACGTCATCATGCAGCACCGGCGCATCCGGTTCGGCGGCGGCGACGGGATCCACCACCGCGCCAAGCTCTTCATAGCTGATATATATTTTCTCGGCCGCGTCTTCCGCCAGATAGCGGCTTTCCGCCGCCACGGCGACAACCGGCTCGCCCACGAAGCGCGCTTTTGACCCTGCCAGCACCGGCAGCTCGGTCGCGTGATAATCCGCCATGCGGGATGTGGCGCGGATCGGATTGAACAAATCACTAATATCACTGGCCGTGAAAACCCCGAACACGCCCGGCATGGCCGCCGCATCTGCGGTATCAACGCGGGTAATGCGGGCATGGGCGTAATCGCTGCGGGCAAAAGCGATATGCAGGGTACCGGGCAGATTAATGTCGTCGATGAAAGTGCCGTGCCCCGTCAACAGCCGCGGATCTTCCACCCGCTGAACACGGGCGCCGATAATTTTTGGCCTGGCTTCAGCTTCCCCGACTTCAACCACCATTGTTAGCCTCCACCACCGCGCGGATCGCCTGCACCACATGTTCGTAGCCGGTACAGCGGCACAGATTGCCCGATAGGCCCTCGCGGATTTCCGCGTCCGTCGCCAGTGGGTACTTGCGCAGCAGATCGACCCCCGTCATCAACATGCCCGGCGTGCAAAAGCCGCATTGCAAGGCGTGATGTGCCTGAAATGACTGCTGCAATGGGTCCATGTTGTCGACCGTGCCCAACCCCTCCACGGTCTCGATTTCACAACCGTCCGCCTGCACCGCGAAGCAGAGGCACGCGCGGACGCTGTCGCCATTCAGAATAATTGTACAAGCACCGCAAACACCCTGTTCGCAACCCACATGAGTGCCGGTCAGCCCGAGTTCATGGCGTAGAAAATCCGCCAGCGACAGGCGCGGTTCCACCTCGCGCTCGAAGGTGACACCATTGACGGTTACCTTGATCATATCGCTGCCGCCAGAGCACGGCGAGTAAGCACACCCACCAGATGCCGGCGATAATCGGCGGAGGCATGCAGATCATCATTGGGTGAAACCTCGGCCTGCGCCGCCGCGACGACCGCATCAATATCGGGAAACAAGGCCTCGGCGGCGGTTAGACGCAGTGGCGTATCATGCGCCCCGATCACCACGATCCGCGCTGCCCCCTCACCGACCGTGGCTCCGACCGCCGTGAGGGCGAAATCGCCGGAGCGCCGGGCGAATTCCTCAAAACCCCAACCGGTTTCGTCAGCGAGAGCAGGCAGCTGAATTTCCGTTAGGATTTCATCATCGGCCAACGCCGTCTCCAAGGCGCCCTGATAGAAATCCGCCGCCGCAATCGTTCGCTGCGTTGTCTTCATCTTAGCATCCAGCAACAGCATCAGACCCGGCAACTCCGCCGCCGGATCGCCATGGCACAGGCTGCCCCCAATTGTCCCCCGATTGCGGATGGCCAGATGGGCCACATACCGCATGGCGGCGTTCAAAATGGGAAACCGCTGCAGGACCAATTCAGAAGTTTCCAAGCTGTAGTGCCGGGTCAAGGCACCGACGCGTAGGCCTCCCGCGCCATTGTCCTCGATATAGTCCAGGCCAGGGATGCGGTTGATATCGACCAGCAGGCTGGGCGCCAGCAGTCGGAAATTCAACATCGGTACCAGGCTTTGCCCGCCGGCCAATACCTTCGCCTCGTCATCCGCAAGGGCGGCGACAGCCTCGTCCAACGAGGCAGGGGCGAGGTATTCAAAGGCCGGCGGCTTCACTGCTTAGACGCCCCTGAAGACAGCCTTGCGCTTGCCATGGAAGGCTTCCACGCCCTCCTTGAAATCCTCCGACATACGCAGGCGGCCATAGGCGTTGCCTTCGATCTCGATACCTGCCTCGACCGTGGTGTTCTGCGCCGCGTTCAACACACCCTTGATGGTGCGTTGCGCCAGGGGTGAGAATTCGCGCAGCTCGTCCACGAAGGCATCGACGGTTTCTTCCAACTTATCATCGGCCACGCAATCCAAGACGATGCCCCAATCCTTGGCTTCGGCCCCCGATACCCGGCGCGAGCGGAAGGTCATGTCCTTGGTCCGTTGAATGCCGATCATGTGCAGCAGCCGAATGGAGCCGCCGGAACCGGGGATCTGGCCGATACGCTGTTCCGGCAAGGCGAACTGCGCCGTCTCGGAACAGATACGGAAGTCGCAGGCCAGGGGCAGTTCGAAACCGACGCCAAAGCTATAGCCGCGGATCTGTGCCACCACGGGCTTATGACAGCGCGCCGGCGCGGCGATGTTGTTGGCCAGCTCCGAGACATGCTCAGGCGAGGCGGCGAGAAAACCGGCGATGTTGCCGCCCGAGCTGAAATGCTTGCCCTCGGCGCGCAGCACAATGACACGGACCCGGTCGTCGTGGTCCAGCTCCTCGAACACCAGGCGCAACTGGTCGCGCTGGGGGATCTCGATGACATTCAAGGGCGGGCGGTCGAGAATGATATCGGCGCGCTCTTTTTCGGGATCAATCTCCACCCGGAACCCATCAAGGTTTTCCAACAACTTGGCCCGCTGACTTTCAAAGGACGTGGACATTCGCTTCTAACTCCTAATTACGATTCAACCGTGTATTCGCCGTCCACCAACATGCGGCGGAGGATCTTGCCAACAGGCGATTTCGGCACTTCCTGGATAAAGACATAAGCGCGCGGCCGTTTGAAGGGGGGTAATTCAGATTCCAAACACCAGGTATCCAGCGCTTCCTCCCCGACCCCGTCCCGGCGTACGATAAAAGCGGTGACCACCTGGCCCCAGCGCGGATCAGGCAGGCCGACAACGGCGACCTCGCCAACGCCTGGATGCAGGGACAGCACGCTCTCAATCTCCACAGGCAGGATATTTTCGCCGCCCGAGATGATCATGTCATCGACCCGGCCGGTGACGAAAATATCGCCGTCATCATCCCGGTAACCGATATCGCCGGTGTAGTACCAACCGGCATGCAGTGACTTCTCGTCCGCGTCCGGCCGCTTCCAATACCCCTCGAAGCTTTCATCGCCATCCAGGGCGGCGATGATCTGGCCTTCTTCAGGGCCCTCCACCAGATCATCGGGACCGTTGGCATCCAGATCGATGATACGGATTTCCTGGTTCAGGCCGGCCTTGCCCGCCGAGCCCGGCTTGGCCGCCGCATTCGGCTCGATGGTAAAGGTATAAATTTCCGACGAGCCGTAATGATTGACGAACAGCTCCGGCTTGAACGCGGCATCCAGTTCCTGCAACAGGCCATCGGTCATGGCCTGGCCAGCAAAACCCAGCTTGCGCACCGATGAGGTATCCGTGGCTGTGAAGAACGGCGAGGCCAGGAGATCATGATACAGCGTCGGCACCAAATATAGATTGGTGATGTGATGATCCATGATCAGGGTCAACGCCTCGCGCGGATCATAGCGGCGCTGGCAAACAAAATGGCCGTTGATCAAAACCGACGCCAACAGCGAACGCACACCCATGGTGTGATACAGCGGCATCACGCCCAGGGTGACCTCGCCACGGGCATATTGGTTTTGCGCCACATGGGCCATGGCCGCCGCACGCTCGGCGCCCTGGCGGCGCGGCACGCCCTTGCCACGGCCAGTGGTGCCGGAGGTATAGAGCATGACGGATTTATCCTGCACCGTGGCACGGGAGCCCGCCGCCGCCGGCGGATGGGCCAATAGATCGTCCCAATCATCATCGACATTGATAGCCTCGATAGCAGTATCAACCAGCTCGGCCGTCGCGGCTTCAAACACCACCGCCTTGGCCTCGGCATCGTTCAGGACATAATCAAGTTCCTCGGCGCTGGCCCGCCAGTTCAGCGGCGTGATGACGAGGCCGGCGATCTGTGCCGCCATATGCAATGTCGCCGCCTCGTAGCGGTTTTGCAGCACAGTGACGAAATGATCGCCCTGCCTCAGACCACGGGCATCCAGGCCTGCAACGGCGCGCAGAATATCATCCTGCCAGGCCTGATAGGTCATGCTCCGCTCGCCGTCGGAGATCGCCACCGCATCGGGCATGCGCATGACGGAGGCCAGTAAACTTCTTCCCAAATCGAACATGACTAATCTTTTCCGAATACTTCCAGAGCGGCTTGGACGATGCCATGATAACCGGTGCAGCGGCAAATGTGACCCGACAGAACGTCGCGTATGCGGGCCTCGTCCGCATCCGGTTCTTCCTCGCGCAGCTGGCTTAGGGACATCAGGATACCCGGCGTGCAATAGCCGCATTGCAGGCCATGATGTTTCTGCAAGGCCGCCTGCAATTCGTTGAGACCGTCCGAGGTGGCCAGGCTTTCGACGGTGCTGACCTCTCTGCCCTCGACCTGGGCAGCGTACATCAGGCAAGAACGCACCGCCTTGCCATCAACGCGCACCGTACAGGCCCCGCAAGAGCCATGCTCGCAACCCACATGGGTGCCAAAGGCGCCTAGCTGATGGCGCAGGAAATCACTCAACAACAGGCGCGGCTCAGCCTCTCCCTCCGCCTCTCGGCCATTCAGGACAAAGCGCACCGTATGGCGCGTGCCGGCCTTAAGATAACGCATCGTGAACCTCCTCCAGCGCCCGTCGGCCAAGGCGGCGGACTAATTCCCGCCTGTAACGCGCCGTGGCGTGCTGATCATCGGCGCCGCCCAGGGACCAGGCAAAGTCATTCAAGGCAGTATCGTTTACCGGCCAGCCGAGCTCGATCACGCCGGGAGTATCAGCGACGCCGCCGACGCCCAGGCGGGCGCCCTGTTGATCGCCAATTGCCGCCACCGCGACGATGGCAAAATCACCGTGGCGTTGGGCCACTTCAAGAAAGGCCGATGCCTCGCCCGCCTTGGTAATCGGAAAGCGCGCGCCCACAATCATTTCATCCGCCGCCAGCGCCGTGGCCATCATGCCGGTCTGAAAATCCGCCGCCCCGACAACCCGTCGGCTCTTACGGCTTTGCAGGATCACCTCGCCCCGTAACAAAGCCAATGCCAATGGCAATTCCGAGCTTGGATCAGAATGCGCCAGGGAACCGCAAACCGTGCCGCGCTGGCGGGTTTGATAGTGCCCAACCCAGGGCAGTGCCTGCGCCAACAATGGCTGGCGGTCCACTAGTTCAGGCCAGGACAACAGTTCCGCCTGGGTTACCGCCGCGCCGACCTCGATGGCACCGTCCACGACAGCGATGGTTTTGAGTTCCGCCAGACCCGCGATATCGATCAATGCCGCCGGGTTGGCCAGGCGCATGTTCATCATGGCGCCCAGGGACTGTCCGCCGGCGCAAATGCGCGCAGCCTCGCCCTTCTCTGCCAGCAAGGCCAAGGCCTCATCCAGATTATCCGGACACGCGTAGTCAAATGCCGCCGGCTTCATCGGCCCAACCCCAGCCAGGACAACAGGCGCGCCCACAATCCGGGCGCCGCCACGGCGTCATCGACCTGGCTGACCAGACGTTTGAAGAACTGATTGATCAGGGCCCGGGCGGCGCCATCCATCATGCGCCCGCCCACCGCCGCCACCTTGCCCGAGATCGCAACCGTGTAGCTATATTCGACCTTGGTGCCGCCAGCGGTTTCGCGCAACGTGACATGGCCTTCCCCTTGCGACGTGCCCAATGGCCCAGACGCACCGCCAACCAGGCGCAGAGCATAAGGCGGCTGCAAATCCTGTAACGCCACCGTGGCCACGAAACGGCCTTTCACCGGGCCCACACCCAGGGTTACGTCGGCGCGGTAGGCGTTCTCGCCCGTCATCTCCAAGGCGTGGCAGCCGGGGATGACGGCGGCCAGTTTTTGCTCGTCCAACAGAATGGCCCAGACCTCGTCCGGCATCGCCGGAACAACGGTGCCGCCCTGTCCCTGCAAGGCGTGACCATCCAAAATCTTGGGCGCAATCAGGGGCGCAATGGCCGGCGCGCTGCTTGCAGGTTCGTCCGGCAACAGAAAATCAGCCAGGCGTGATGGCGTCAGGGGCAGTGTGGTCACCTCCCCGCCGATGGCATCGGCCACGGCATTGGCGATGCAGACCGGTGTCGACATGCAATTGCCCTCGCCCAGGCCCTTGGCGCCGAGCGGCGTAAAGGGCGAGGGGGATTGGTCATGCAGGATCGTCAGCTCCGGCACCTCCATGACCGTGGGGGCCAGATAATCCGCCAAGGTGCCTGTCTGAAAACTGCCGTCGGGGGCGTAGGAAAGCTCCTCCAGCAACGCCGCGCCCAGGCCCTGGGCAAAACCGCCACGAATTTGCCCGTTCGCCAACATGGGGTTCAACAACCGGCCCGCGTCATGCATGGTAACGTACTTGTCGATCCGCACCGCACAGGTCACCGGGTCGATCTCCACACCACAGAAATCGAAGATGAAACCGTAGGCGCCGGATGAGTTAATGCGGTCGCCTTCGTCGGGCTCCGCCAATTCAGGCATGTTCCAGAACGCGGTTTCGCGCAGGCCGGCACCGGCGGCATCGGGAATGGACAACGGCGACCAATGGGCCTTGGCCGCAGATCGGCCCAGGGGCACGGAATTATCCGGATTACCCGTGGCGAAGATACGGCCGTTGCCATAGGCGACGTCTTCGGGGGGCACGTTCAGATCCGCCGCCGCGATGACGGTCAGACGCTCCCGCAGCCGCACGGCGGCGGTATGGGTAGCACCCGCGACAGCGCCCGCAAAACGCGAGGCGTAATTGCCCGAAGCGATGGTCCAGGGGTCCTTGGCGGTATCGTGTTCCGTTGCAACAGCAACTTCCAACGGGTCCATTTGGAAAACATCCGCCACCACCTGGGCCAGTACCGTGCGGTGTCCCTGCCCCTGGGGTACGGAGGATACGGCAACAGAGATCGCACCGGATGGATCGAAGGCCACTGTTGCCGTGGCCAGGGCGCCGTTTTTGGGGCCCGACCGCTCCCGCTGCTCCGGCGTCAGCAAGGTGGTGATATAGCCCATGTTCGAGATCGAGGGTTCCACGACGACGCTATAGCCGATGCCATACAGCCGCCCCTCGGCCCGCGCCGCATCACGGCGGGCTTGCAGTTCGGCCAAGCCGCCCTCATTCACAGCGCAATCGATACTGCGCGCGTAGTCGCCCGAGTCCAGCAAGGCGCCGGGCGCCGTGCGATAGGGCATGGCCCCGCCCGGCACCAGGTTGCGCCGGCGCAACTCCAACGGGTCCAGGCCCAGCCTGGCTGCCGCCTTGTCCATCAGGCGTTCCAGGGGAAAATAGATCTGTGGGCCGCCGAAACCACGCATCAATCCGGTCGGCGTTTTGTTGGTCACCACGACGCGGTTATGGATGGCCAGATTCTCGATCCCATAAGCGCCGGTCATGTTGCCGTGCATGCGGTAGATCGTCGCCGGCTCCGGCGCCCGCAAAAACGCGCCGCAATCTTCCAGCTGATCATAGTCCAGTGCCAGGATGCGGCCCTGTTGGTCCAATGCGGCCCTTATATTGGTCACCCTGTTGGTCGACGAGGTGGCGGCGGTCAGATGTTCCAGGCGGTCTTCCAGCCATTTCACGGGCCGGCCGGCGATCCGCGCCGCCACGCCCAGGGCAACCACATAGGGGAAAACCGCCTGCTTGACGCCAAAGCTGCCACCAGACGAAGGCGGCGTTTTCAGGCGCATGCGGTTGCCCGGCACTTTCAATGAACGGGCCATGATGGTGTGCAGCGTGTAGGGCCCTTGAAAATTCGCCGTGATCTCGAAAGCATCAAGCCCTGGATCATAGTCCGCGATAACGCAGAAACATTCGATCGGCGTGCAGGAATTGCGCGGGTAGCTATATGTTGCCTCGACCACATGGGCCGCATCGGCAAAGGCGGTTTCAGGATCGCCATAGCGGAAGCGGCGGTCGTGCAGGACATTGCCCTCCGTGCCCGGATGCAGAGGCGTCGCGTCCACCGCCCGTTCCGGATCAATTATGGGCGGCAAGGGCTGGTAATCGACGGCGATGGCCTCAAGCGCATCCTCGGCCAGATAGCGGTCACGGGCCACCACCATGGCCACCGGCTCGCCCACATAACGCACCCGGTCCATGGCCAGGGCATATTGCGGCGCGTCTACTTTGACGCCAGTGATGAACGGCGTTGAATGCGCCTTCAACTCAGGCCCCGTGATGACGGCCACGACACCGGGCATGGCAGCGGCAGCGGCGGTATCAATGGCGCGGATTTCGCCATGGGCCAGGGGCGAACGGAGAAAGGCCACGTGGCAGGCGTGTGGGGGCGTGGGCAGATCGTCGGCGAAACGGCCCAGGCCACGCAACAATGTGGGGTCCTCCACCCGCTGCATGGAGCGTCCGACCCAGTCGCTATTCGTTGTGTTGTCCGCCGTATTGTTCACGTTGCTCAGTACGCCACATAAGCCCGCAAAAGAGAAGGCCCGAAGCGATGTTGCCATCGTTTCGAGCCTCACCCAACATCGTTAGGCACGTCCTTGCTAGATCCCGCGTCCATGCACTGACGCCTGTTCTCTTACGGGAGCAACCCATGACTGTCAACGCTATTTTGTGGTTGCGCGCTACCCGGACGCTAAATCTAGTGCCCATCCTGCTTCTGCCAATTGGCCAGCTGGGCTCGCACCGCCGCCACGAAAGCCAGGGGTTGATCCAACATCAGATGATGTTGCGCGGCGGGAATAACCACCAAGGGCGCATCCGGCCCCATCAGGCCGTTGGTATAGCGGGCCATTTCCTCCGTGACCAAGGCGCTGTCGGCGCCAATAAACATGGCTGTTCGGCAGTTTGCCGCCGCTAAATGCTCATGAAACGGCTCTGCAAAGCGGCGCCCGGCCATGGCGTTGCTATCGAATTTCCAGGTCCAGCCGCCTTCCACCTCTTTCAGGGAATGGCGGGCGATATATTCGACAATAAAGCGGTTCTCACAGACCTGCCGGGGGCGCAGGCGGAAACGCGCCACGGCTTCGTCAAATTCAGGATAGAGGCGGATGGCGCCCATGGGTGAGGCCCTGCGGCCCCGGCCCTGATCCTCGCCAAGTGGGCGCAGGGGCGAATCAGCGATGATCATGCCGCCCAGATTTTCGCCGTAAAGCGAGGCATAACGCATGGACATGAAGCCGCCAAAGCTGTGCCCGACAAGGAAAGGCTTTGGCCCCAGGCTGCCATCCTTGATCACCGCATGGATTTCCTCGGCCCGAATGGTGGCGTTGTAGACCTCCCTGGGCCGGATGCCGCTATCCCCCATGCCGGAGAGATCAATCGCCGCGACCCGGTAGCCGGCCCGGAAAAACGGCGCGATATGGCTCCACCAATGGGCGTGCGCGCCGCCGCCGTGGACGAATAGAACCCCGCCAGGGTTCTCGACACTGTCTTCAGGTTGCCACAGCAGATAGTGGATAGAGCAACCCTCCACCTCGACCCGCCGCGATTGCCCCTGCTGGCCGATGGCCCAATGAAACCAATCGGGCGCCGCCGCCCTGACCTTCAATCGTTGTTCTTCGTTCGTCATCTCACCCACGCTAAACGACCAAATTCAACGCCCTCATAGCACATTTTCAGACGGTGCTTGCCTAGAGCCTGCCCGAGGCCCTAGATTGGTTGGTGGAAGGGGAACGCATTCCGGTGTTGCGCGCGGGCTTCAAACCCGTTGAGGGGCGTTAGACGTGCCTGGTGGGTTCGACTCCCACTCTCTTCCGCCAAATTTCTTCTAGAACCACAAAAAAACGGGCCCTTCACCGATTTGGCAAAGGGCCCGTCTTTGGTTCAGCGGCCTATTGCGGAATTTCGAACAGGCCGGCGGCACCCATGCCGGTGCCGACGCACATGGTCACCACGACGAATTTTGCGCCACGGCGCTTGCCCTCGATCAGGGCGTGGCCGGTCAGGCGGGAGCCCGTCATGCCGAAGGGATGGCCGACGGCGATGGAGCCGCCATCAACATTAAGTATGTCGTTATCGATGCCCAGCTTGTCCCGGCAATACAACACCTGCACCGCGAAGGCCTCGTTCAGCTCCCACAGATCAATGTCATCCATCTTCAGGCCATTGCGTTCCAGCAGTTTCGGAATGGCAAATACCGGCCCGATGCCCATTTCATCCGGCTCACAGCCATGCACGGCCATGCCGCGATAAATACCCATGACATCCAAATTACGCTTGGCGGCTTCCGCATCGCTCATCAGGACACAGACCGAGGCGCCATCCGATAGCTGGGAGGCATTGCCGGCCGTGATGTGGCCGTCTTCCCGGGTCACCGGCTTCAGGCCTTGCAGACCCTCCAGCGTGGTCGAAGCGCGAATACCTTCATCATGCTCTAACAGGGTATCCACATAGGTGACCTCGCCGCTTTCCTTATCCGTGACAATTTTTACCGTTGGCATTGGCACGATTTCGTCGTCGAAGCGGCCGGCCTGTTGCGCGGCGGCGGTGCGCATCTGGCTTTGGAAGCCGTATTCGTCCTGGGCATCGCGGGAAACGTTGTAGCGGTCCGCGACAGTCTGAGCGGTTTTCAGCATGGGGTCATAGATCGACGGCAGGTTGCTATCCAGCCAGTCGTTGACCCGGCGATAATCATTGGCATGCTCGTTCTGAACCAGAGATACGCTTTCCAAGCCGCCGGCCACCGCGATCGGCACGCCATCAGCGATGATGTTCCGCGCGGCAATGGCGATGGCGTTCAGGCCGGAGGAGCAGGCACGGTTAACCGTCAGGCCCGACACACTAACCGGCAGGCCGGCCCGCATGGCCGAGGCGCGGGCAACGTTACCGCCTGAACAGCCTTCCGTACGGGCAGCACCCATGGTCACGTCCTCGACCTCGGCGGGATCAATGCCGGCGCGTTCCACGGCATGTTTGATCACATGACCGCCCATATCGACGATGTGGGTATCATTGAAGGCACCGCGAAAGGCCTTGCCGATCGGCGTGCGGGCGGTTGAAACAATAACGGCGTCGCGCATGATGGATTTTCCTTGCTTTGCTTGTTTCCAATTGAGCTGGCCCAACTATAGCCCCCTTCGCCGGCCCGTGCCAGCGGTCCCGCCATATCGCGGCACATGGTCACACATCAACATTGTTTGCAGATAATGGACCCCCTACACTGCGCGCATTATAGCCTAGTGAATGGAGTGCCAAATTCCGTGCCTGACGTAGATCCGATTACCGCTTCCGTCATCCAACATCGTCTGGTCGCCATCGCCGAGGAAATGGGCGAGGCCATGCTGCGCACGTCCTATTCACAGATCCTCAATTCCAGCCGGGATTTTTCCACCGCGATCTGTGGCGTCGGCAGCCGTCTGGTAGCCCAGGCCGAACACATCCCCGTTCACGTGGGCGCCCTGCCCTGGGCCGTTAAGGCGGTGGTCGATTTTTTCGGCGATGATGTGCATCCGGGCGATGTCTTCCTGTTGAACGATCCCTATCATGGCGGCAGTCATCTGCCAGACCTGACAGCCTTCGTGCCCGTATTCGCGAAAGGCAAACTGTTATTCTGGACCGTCAACCGGGCGCATCATTCAGATATCGGCGGCGCCACGCCGGGCGCCTACAACGCCTCGGCCAGGGAGATCTGGCAGGAGGGCCTGCGCGTGCCCCCCATTCGCCTGTACGCGGGCGGTGAACTTCGCGAGGATCTGATGCAGATGCTGACGATCAATGTGCGCCATCCACGGGATTTCCAAGGTGATCTGGCGGCACAAATCGGCTCGGTACGGCTGGGTGAAAGGCGCCTGGAAACACTGCTGGACGAATTCGGCGCCGACGTGGTCGCGGCGGCGGTGGAGATCATTCTGGATGCAGCCGAAAAGCAGGCCCGGGACGTCATCGCCGCCTGGAAGGACGGCACTTATCATGGCGTTGCTCTATTGGACGATGACGGCCGGGGCAATCAGGACATCGCCATCCGCGCCAAGGTCACCAAACAGGGCAACGGTTTGGAAGTCGATCTGAGCGGTTCCGACGACGAGGTGACGTCCTTCGTCAATTCCTCCTACGCCAACATGCAATCCGCCGTGGCCATGGCGCTGGCATTTTTATTCGACCCTGAAACGCCGAAGAACGATGGCTCTCTTCGCCCTGTAAAGGTGATCGCGCGGGAGGGCAGCATCGTCTGGGCCAAGCCCGGCGCGCCGGTAACGCTGTCCACCTCGCATTGTGCGCAGGAGATTATCGAGGCCATTATCAGGGCCCTGGCACCGGCTTGCCCAGAACGCGCCATGGCTGGTTGGGGCCGGCGTTTCCGCATCGCCATCAAGGGCGAGGACCCGCGCAACGGCAAGCAATTCATCTGGCATATGTTCCACGCCAGGCCCGGCGCCGGTGCTTCCTCGGGCGGCGACGGCTGGCATGGCTCGGGCGAATGGCATTCGACGGGCGGGCTTAAGTTCGGCTCCATCGAAGTCGCTGAGTCTCGTTTTCCGCTATATTTTCGCCGCCATGAATATCGCCCGAATTCAGGTGGTGACGGCAAATATGTCGGCGGTTGCGGCGTCGATCTGGATTTGCAGGTGGAGACCGAGACAGCCTGTCACGGCAACACCGCCGGCGACGGCGCCCGCCACGGCGCCGCCGGACTGTTGGGAGGCCAGGACGGCGCACCCCACCGCTATCTGATGCGGGCACCGGGACGCCGCGCGAAAGTGTTGAGCACCAAGGAAGAAGGCATCAACGTTCCCGCCGGCACCATATTCGAGGTCCATTCGGCGGGCGGCGGCGGTTGGGGCCCGCCGGAGGAGCGAGACGAGGCCGCACGGGATTACGACAGGAAGAACGGATACGTCACGGGACGTAAGACGGCGGGTGGCTAGCAAAATGTATCGTATTGGCATTGACGTTGGCGGCACCTTCACCGATCTGGTCGCGATAGATGGCGGGGGCCAGGTTACCCTGGGTAAGACGCCGTCCACACCGGGCGATCAATCGATCGGCGTCATGAACGGCCTGACCCAGGTGGCCGAGAGCCTGAATTTGCAGTTGGCCGAATTGCTGGCCGGCACCGAACGGATCGTGCATGGCACCACCGTCGCCACCAATGCGCTGCTGGAACGCAAGGGCGCCAAGGTCGGCCTGTTGACCACCGCCGGTCACCGGGACGTGTTGGAAATGCGCGAAGGGCTAAAGCCCGAACGCTATAACCTGCGCCTAGCCAGGCCCGAGGCCCTGGTGCCCCGGCGCCTGTGTCTTGGCGTTGAGGAACGCATCAAGGCCGATGGCCAGATCGACATACCCCTTGATGATGCCTCCCTGGCCAAGGCAATTCGGGTGCTGAAGCGCGAAAAAGTGACCTCGGTCGCGGTCTGTTACCTGCACGCCTACCGCGACGACCGGCACGAGAGGTTGACGCGGGCGGCCCTGGCCAAGGCCTTGCCGGATGTACACGTCTGCCTGTCCTCGGAAGTACTGCCGCAGATCAAGGAGTACGAGCGGGTCTCCACAACCGTGGTCAATGCCTATGTGGCACCTATCCTGGCCGGCTATCTCTCGCGTCTGGAACAGGCCTTGAAGGCAGCCGGCTATGGCGGACCGGTGCTGATCATACTCTCCCATGGCGGCATCGCACCCATTGCCGAGGCCATCCGCATGGCCGCGGGCACAGTCCTATCGGGCCCCGCGGGTGGGGTTTCGGGCGCCCGCCATGCCGCCGAGCTGGTCGGCATCGATGATCTGATCCCGTTCGATATGGGCGGCACATCGTCCGATATTTCATTGATCGTCGATGGCCAGGCGACCCTGGCTTCGGACCGTCAAATCGCCAATTCGCGTATTGCCCTGCCCAGCCTGGACATCGTCACCTTAGGCGCCGGCGGCGGCTCCATCGCGCGGGTCAGCGCCGGCGGCCTGCTGGAAGTCGGCCCGCAAAGCGCCGGCGCTATTCCAGGCCCGGCCTGCTATGGCAATGGCGGCATAGAGCCGACGGTGACCGATGCCTCCATGGTATTGGGCTATCTTGACCCGGACAATTTCCTGGGCGGGCGGGCGCGTCTGGACCTGGGCGCGGCGGAGACCGCTTTGCAACGCCTGGGCGCCGCGCTTGGCATCACCGGCGTGCGCGCGGCCGAAGGCGTTCACCGGGTCGTCAACACGCAAATGGCCGAGGGTGTGCGCCTGGCAACCGTGCGCCGAGGCGTCGACCCGCGGCGTTTCGCGCTGCTTGCTTTTGGCGGCGCCGCGGGCCTGCACGGTACCGAGATGGCCCGGCAGCTAAACCTGGGCCGGGTCGTGGTGCCCCGCATCGCCTCGGTGCTGTCGGCCTGGGGCATGCTGGCCACGGAACTGCGTTTGGAAGTCACCCGCACCCATATTGGCGATACTTCGGCGCTGGATGTTGCGGCCATTAACAAGCTGTATGAAGAGATGGAGGCAGAGGGTAGGCAGCGGCTGAGCAGCTGGTTCGATGGCGCCATTAGCTCCGTCCGTTCCGCCGATATGCGCTATGGCGAGCAGATCTTTGAAATCGATGTACCGTTGGAGCAGATCGACTTCACCGCGCCGGACCTGCTGGACCAGATCAAGGCCGCGTTCGAACGCCGTCACGAGGCTCTTTATACCTACAGCCTGGCGGACCAGGATCCTGTCCTGATCAACGCCCGCGTCGCCACCGTTGGTGCCCTGCCTGCCTTGCCGGAGGAACCCCTGGCCGCCACCGGCGCGCCAAGGCCCGCGATCGGGCAACGGCGCATCTACCTTGGCGATTGGCTGGATGCCCCGGTCTACGATTTCGATACCCTGACGGCGGGTCAGACGGTGCCCGGCCCGGCGCTGGTGGTGTCGGAGACCACCAATGTCCTGCTTCGTGATGGCGACCTGGCCACCACGACGCCGCATGGCTGGCTGGATATAAAGGTCCCGATCTAAAGCCCTGAAATGATCCGTTTAAGGCCCCATTAACCATACCGGCGGATACTCGGTTCACACATCATTCGCAGCCCGGCGTCGGGACGGAGATAACGATGAACGAACTGGGTCCATTGATCGAGACATTTGCCGGACTGACACCGTGGTCAGAGCCAATCACCAAGGGCAGCGTTGGCAATTTTCTTGGCGTGAAGACTGATCAGGAATTTCTTGAGCGTCACCACCCCTCCAACGTCGAGCAAAGCGGGCCAGATCAAACGCCGGAAACGCTGTTGCCAAAGGTGACGGATGGCGAGCCGTTTTTTGAATTCGCGGCGATCCACAAAGCCGTCAGCGCGGCGCGGGACCGTTTCGTGATGATCGAGTTGGGCGGCGGTTATGCCGCCCGCTCCGTCGATGCCCACCGGCTACTGCAAAAGCTGAACCCGATGCCCAGCCAATTGACCATCGTAGAGGCGGAGCCAACCCATTTCGAATGGGCCAAGCGGCATATGCTCGCCAACGGCATCGATCCCCTGGACCACTGGCTGATCAATGCCGCCGTTAGCGCCAGCAGTGATCCAAGGCTTTTCATGTTAGGCTCGGGATTATATTTCAACGGTATTGTCCGGGACGGCGACATCGAGGAAATTGTCCAGCAACTGATCGACAGGAAGCAAACCCCTGAGGCAATACGCAACCTAATGCTGGGCGGGCGCTGCGGCATGCAAATTCCGTACGATAGCGCCGCGGGCCAGGATATTTTTGACTATCAGTTTGTCTCCGCCCTGCCCTTGGCGGACATTCTGGCGCCATTGCCCCAGGTGGATTTGATCGACATGGATATCCAGGGCGCCGAGGATGCGGTTATCCCGCCTGCCATGGAGATGCTGGATCGCCGCGTAAAACGCATCCACATTGGCACCCACCATGCTGATATTCATAGCGGACTGTGGGATCTGTTCTTCGAACACGAATGGGCCTGTGAGTTCGACTATGCCCCCTTGGGCACGCACGAAACGGCCTGGGGTAAATTCGATACCATGGACGGCATTCTACATTTCTCCAATACCCGGTTGCCCTGAGGCAAGCTCGTTTTATTGACCGCCATCAAGGCCGCGCCTCCACCACTGCACAATAATATTGTAACATTTAGTCTATCCGCGACGATATTGTTCCAAGCGGTTCACGACTGGTGGAGGGTGTATCAATGATCAAAACCATACTTGTAGCGACCGATGGGTCCGAGCATGCCAAAAAGGCGCTCGCCCTGGCCTCTGACCTGGGCGCGAAATACAATGCGCGGTTGGTTCTGGTGCATGTACTGTTGACCAACGCGCGCGCCGAGACCTTGCGCACGCTGGCCACCCGCCGGGGCCTCTCGAAGGATCAGCGTGACCTGTTGGAGAATTATGAAATTGATTTCCACCGCGAAGTCGCCGCCGCCGGCGCGGCGGTAGGTTTTGTCACGGTCCCGCCACCACGGGAACTGGTCAAGGCGATTGGCCGGCAGATCATGGATCGCGCCGAAAAAGCCGCCACCAAAGCGGGCGTGAAAAAAGTCGTCATGCACACGGTGGAGGGTGATCCGGCGGAGGCGATTCTTGAGCTTGCCGCATCCAGCAAGGCGAGCATGATCATCATGGGCAGCCGTGGCCTCAGCGATTTCAAGGGCCTGTTACTGGGCAGCATCTCGCACAAGGTTAGCGCGCAGGCTGAATGCACCTGCGTGACGGTGAAGTAAATTTTCTAACCCATAGTCAATACGGCGGCGCCTTCGAAACGCCCGGCACGCAGGTCGTCGAGAGCTTGGTTGGCCGCGGCCAGCGGGTAGACATGATTGGCGGTCTTGACCGGCACCTGGGGCGCAATCTTCAGGAATGCGATACCGTCTTCACGCGTTAGATTGGCGACCGAACGGACCTCCCGCTCACCCCAAAGCAGATCATAGGGAAAGGCGGGAATATCGCTCATATGAATACCGGCGCAGATCACCTTGCCGCCTTTGCCGACGGCGCGCAGGGCGGCCGGCACAAGCGCGCCCACGGGCGCGAAGATGATCGCGGCATCCAGCGGCCGGGGCGGCAGTTGCCCGGAATCCCCGGCCCAAACCGCGCCGAGCCGGCGCGCGAAAGCCTGGCCGTTCTCATCACCCGCCCTGGTAAAGGCATGGACTTCCCTGCCCTCGTGGCAGGCAACCTGGGCAATGATATGCGCCGCCGCGCCAAAGCCATAGAGGCCGATCCGCCGCGCCGCGCCGATCATACGAAAGGCGCGAAAACCGATCAGGCCGGCGCACATCAGAGGCGCGGCGGCAATATCGTCATAGGCATCGGGAATGGGAAAGACATAGGCGCCGTTCGCCACCATATATTCGGCGAAGCCGCCGTCCAGATCGTAGCCGGTGAATTGTGCGTTATCGCATAGGTTCTCCCGTCCGGCCCGGCAGAATTGACAATCACCACAGGTGCCGCCCAGCCACGGCACGCCAACCCGGTCACCGGGCATAAATCCCGCCACCGCCGCACCCGCTTCGATCACCACGCCAATCACCTCGTGGCCGGGGATCAAGGGCAATTTTGGATGCCGCAAATCGCCGTCCACGATGTGCAGATCCGTGCGGCAGACAGCGCATGCCATCACCTTGATCAGGACCTGCTCCGGCCTTGGTTCAGGGCGTGGCACATCCAACAACCGCAAGGGCTGGCCCTGCGTCTGTCCTTGTGCCTCTAGCACCATTGCCCGCATGCTTGTCATACTTACGACCCGGCCACGGCCGCGCCCCAATAATTGAAGCCATGGGTGCGGGGGCCGGGCATATACATGGTTTCCATGTCGGCCATGCGGAAGCCCGCCGAGGCGATCAGCACATCAATGGGCCGGTTCAGGTGGCAGCCGCCCGAGACCTTGCTCCACAGTGGATCAATGCGGTTCTGCCAACGGGCGACACCATTGTCGGGCGCCAAGCCGTGTTCGCAAAACAACAGCTCGGCGCCAGGTTTCAGCACCCGGCGGATCTGCCGCAAGGCCTGGGCCACATCGGGGATCGTGCATAGGGTATAGGTCACCAACACCGTATCGACGCTGTCATCGGGCAAGGGTATTTCCTCTCCCGGCAGCTCCAGGAACGCTACTTCCAGCGCGACCTTGCGCGCCACGCCCTCGGCCATGCGGCGCATCTCGGGGCTGGGTTCCAGGCCCCAGACTTTCTTGACTTTCGCCGTATCGTAGAACGGCAGGTTCAGGCCCGAACCGATGCCAACCTCCAGCACCTCGCCCTTGGCGCGCGGCACGATCTTGGCCCGTTGCCTGGCGATGGGCTTACCGCCACAGGCCAGATTGACGCCCCAGGGTAGAATATATTTACCGTAGACCGACATAGGCCCGCATCCAGCCCCCTAACCATCCATGGCATCACGCCATTACCAGATTATATGGGTATCAGATCCGGTTTGGGCAAGAACGCCGGTGTTCCCACGCGGCTAAAGCGCGCCGACTGCGCTCAATGCCGAAATATAGCCCCAGGTCAGACAGGGGCCCAAGGTGGTGCCGGCGCCGACACCCTTGGAACCGAACGAGTTCGCCATGACATTGCCGGCGGCGTAGAGGCCGCCGATGACCGCGCCGTGGCGATCCAGCACCTGGCCTCTTTCGTTGGTGCGCGCACCGCCCTTGGTGCCCAGGAAAGAGGCCTTGAACGGCATGGCATGGAATGGCGGCCGCTCGATCGTGCCCAGGGTTGGGTTTGGCCCGTGCGTTGGATCACCGCCCCGGTTGCGGTCCCAGATGGAGGCGCCCCGGCCAAAGTCATCGTCGATCCCGGCATGGGCAAACTCGGAAAACCGGCGCGCGGTTGCAACCAATGCCTCGGGCTCCACATCGATCAGGCCGGCCAGCTCGACCAGGTTGCCGGCTTGATAATGATTGCCGGCGACGGCCTTGGAGGGCATGGCATGCGGATATTTTACGGCAAATTGGCTGTCGTAAATGCGCCAAGCGGGCAGATGCAACGGGGTGCCGGTAACGGGGTCCATCTCGGCGAAGGCCAGGCCGATATTCATCTGCTTTTCGTTGACGAAGCGACGGCCATGACGATTGACGATCATGCTATGGGGCAGGAAATAATCCGCCGCCGGCTGCCCCTGGATCTGCCCCTCGTAAGTCACCGGCGTCACGCCCATCACCAGGGCCTGATCCATATGGTCAAGCTGGGCGCCGGCGTCAGCCGCCATGCGCTGGCCATCGCCGGTATTGCTCTGCGGCGAGGCCGTCCATTCCACGGGGCCCGGGAAATGTTCCGCCATCATTTCTTTGTTCCATTCAAAGCCGCCGCTGGCCAGAATGACGGCTTTCGCTGCCGCGATAGTGACCGTTTGCCCCCTGCGTTCAACCTCCAAGCCAATGATCCGGCCTTCGTGCTGCCGCATTTTCGTGGCCGAGGCCTCGGACCAAATTTCCACACCATGATCCAGGCAACCCTTGAGCAGACCGATGGTCAGGGCACGGCCGCGGGTATGCGCGCCGGCCAGCTTGCGCCAGATCAGGCGCGGCAGCAGACGGGGCATGTGTCTTTTCGGATTGGCGAAGAAAAAATTATCGATCACCTCTTCATAGCTGATCCGCATATCGGAGGTCGGCGCCCGCACCTTGTCGCGCCAGGGACCAAGCTGTCCGATCCGGATCGGCGCGGCGGATATATTTCGCCCATATGCCATGCCGCCCGCCGCCTCGGCATATGGATCAGGATCCCGGTTCGGAATAAACCGGGTCGGGCTGTGCGCCTCGACGAATTTCAACATCGCCGGTGCGTGATCCACATAGGCGGCCCAGAGCGGCTCCTCCCGATTGTGCCAGCCGTCGGGCGAAACGGCGCGGATGTAGTCCAACGCGGCCTCGCGCGAGTCCGTCAGGCCCAGGCCAGCCATGTGATGATGGTTGGGCACCCAGATACAGCCCCCCGACATGGCCGTGGTGCCGCCAAGGACCGCGGCCTTTTCCACCACCAAGGTGCGGGCGCCGTGCACGCTGGCCGCCAGGGCCGCGCTCAACCCGGCAGCGCCGGTGCCGACGACGACAACGTCGAATTGCTCACTCTCGCTCATGCCCGCCAGCCCCGTTATTGAATGGTTTCGCCGACACAAGTAGACCATTAGCCATCGATTTCCTATATCCTGCCAAGTTCAATCATCGCCAACAGCCGACGGTAGGGAGATTATTCGATGAAAATAAAGCGGGTGGAGCACATCGCCATCGCGGTCCATAACATGGCGGAGTCCATGGCCATGCTGCAGCGTACCCTGGGCCTGGAACTGGACTATGAAGAGGCCATCGGCAGCGCCAATCTGGCGATGTTTCCAGTGGGCGAAACCTCCCTGGAACTGCTGCAAACGGATGATCCAAATTCGCCCATAACCGAATGGATGACCGAGCACGGGCAAAGCCTGTTCCATCTCTGTTTTGAAGTCGAGGATATCGATGCCGCGTTGGACGAGTTGCGCGCGAAAGGCGTAAAGTTGCGGGACGAAACTCCAAAAGAAGGCCACGGCGGCAGCCGCATCGCCTTCCTCGACCCAGCCTCGACCGGGGGCATCGTGATCGAGCTGGCCGAACTGCCGGCGGGGCATGACTAGGTCTAGAAACCCGTCGTTGCCAATATTTAAGAAATGGCGTCCCCAAGGGGAGTCGAACCCCTGTTTCCGGCGTGAGAGGCCGGCGTCCTAGGCCACTAGACGATGGGGACGCGGTAGGCGCAGAAATAGCCGCCGCGGGACGGCCCGTCAAGGGGCTGTCGGCGCCGTGGCCAAGAAACCCGAAACCGCCCCAAGCTTTCAACTATCACCCGGCTTCAACCCGGCTTGCCTTGGGTAGCAGCAGGGAGATCGTGGTGCCACGCTCGAGCTCGCTTTCCAGACGCAAGTGGCCGCCGGATTGCTTTATGAAACCGTACACCATGCTTAGACCCAGGCCGCTGCCCTGGCCCACCCGTTTGGTGGTGAAAAATGGATCCAGGGCCTGTTTCATGACCGCCTCCGACATACCCGCCCCGGTATCGGATACCGAAAGCACGGTATAGGCCCCGGGCAGGACAGCTTGTTCACCGATCTGAAGGATTTCCGTCAGCTCCAGATTACTTGTCGCAAGGGTCAATTCGCCGCCCCCCGTCATGGCGTCGCGGCCATTGATGGCCAGGTTCAATATGGCGTTTTCCATCTGCCCGGCATCAATTTCAACGGCGTGCAGATCAATCTCCAACGATGTGCGGATCGTTATGTCCGGGCCAAGGCTGCGGGACAAAAGGTCGCCCATGCCGTTGATCAGATCATTCAGATCCACTGCTTCCGGCGCCAGGGGCTGTTGCCGGGCGAAAGCCAGCAAACGATGGGTTAGTCCGGCCCCGCGCTCGGCCGCCGCCAGTGAGGAAACGGCAAGTTCGTGGACATCCTCATTTATCGTCCCGTCGTCCAGGACATGCACAAGATTGCCGATGATGACCGATAGCAAATTGTTGAAATCATGGGCGATGCCGCCGGTCAATTGGCCGACCGCCTCCATTTTTTGCGCCTGGCGCAAACGCTCTTCCAGGTCCTCCCGTTCGGTTACGTCCTCGAACGCCGACAGGGTCGCCGCTTCGCCGTCATAACTCACTGATTGCAGAAAATGCCTGGTCGAAATGCGGCCCCCATCGGCGGCACGCATCTGCATCGGACGGTCGCCGATTTGCAAATCCGGATCCGGATGCTTGAACCAAATTTCACGGTCCCGTGGCCACCAATAGAATTGTATGATGTTTTGCCCCACCAGCTGCCCGGCCGGCATGCCCAGGATTGCCTCCACCCTGTTGTTGGCGAACAGAATAACACCGTCGCTTTGACGGGCAATCAACAGCGCCATGGGGGTGTTTTCGGCGATGGCGCGAAAACGTTTCTCGCTGTCCCGCAAGGCCTGCTCCGCCACGCGCCGTTCCGTGACATCCTGCAGCGAACCCGCCAGCTCCCTGCCCCGGCCGTCTTCGTCCCGCAGCAATTCCCACTGGGTAACGGCTTGGCGAATGTCGCCGTTCGGGCGCACGATCCGGATCTCTTCCTCCAACGGCTCGCCGGTTCGGATGATGGTTGCCTGCAACTCATCAACGCGGGCCCGGTCATCGGGATGAACGAAGGTCATGAACGCCTTGAATTCAGCCGCGATACTGCCCGGGGGCACGCCGAGAATACGATAAATTTCATCACTCCAAAGAGAGCCTTCGGAATCCACCCAGCGCCCCCAACTGCCCACGCCCGCCAACCTCTCCATGGTTGCCAGATAACGGCGCTGCCGTTCCGCCTCCACCTCGGCCGATTTTCGCTCCGTAATAGAGATCGCAGTGATCAATCGGGCCGGCCGGCCCTGCCATGTCACGGCACGGACGCGGGTCCGAAACCAGGCGACGGAGCCGTCCTTGCACACCGCCCGGGCTTCGCCGATTTCGTATTCACCCGATTTGGACATTTTTGCCCTTTTCGGTAGTATATCGGACAGATCATCGGGATGAATAAGCGCGTCGATATCCCGACCCAGCAGTTCATCGACTTCGTACCCGATATTGTCCGAGAACACCTGATTGACGAAAACCATGCGCCGGTCTTGCTGGATCACCATGCCTTGCAGCGAGGTTTCGATCAGTTCCCGATAGCTTTCCTCGCTCTGCCAAACGCCGGTTTTGGAATTTTCCAGAACGCCCGCGCCGTGCATCACGGCGGTAAAGTAATGCCGGCCGCCAACTTCCAATCGGTTGACGGTGCAGGCAAAGGAAAATTCTTCGCCGCTTTTGTGCCGGCCGCTCATTTCGGGCCGCCATTCGCCATCTTGGGTCTTTTCCCACCCAGAGCCGGCAAAATCCTTGAGCCGCGCTTCGTGGTCGACACGGGCCTGGTCCGGCAACAGCATGTCCAAGGACTGACCGAGAACGTCAGCCGCCGTGTAGCCGAAGGCTGCCTCGGCTCTGTTGTTGAAAAAACAAATACGATGGTGCTGATTTACGGCCAGCGTAGGCTCGGGGATGAGGTTCAGCAGATGTGCCAAGCCACCGTCACCGTTATCATCGGAAAAGGCCGAATGCGACCCACTCACAATACCACCCCCTTGTGGCTTCACAAGGTACGAACACTCGTTAGACTAAAACAGTACGGAAAAAATTATCATAAGACAATACTTATGTATAGCGCTGTTGCCGCGTCGGGACAACAAGGCGACGGCGTCTTATTGGAAATATCACGGACCCGGCCTGTAAGCCGGGTCCGGAGCAAGATCCTTTAACAAGCAGTGCGCAATAGGTCTATCGACACAATGGCCGGAGCATGGAAGGATTATGACGATTCCCGTGACAATTGCGCCCTGATATCCAGCCAAACAAGAGAAGCAGACATGCCGCACGCCGATTTTGTCCACCTTCGCGTCCATTCCGCATTTTCCCTGTCGGAAGGCGCCATACATATCAAGGATCTGGCCCAGCTTTGCCGCCATGGCGAGATGCCTGCGGTGGCGATTACCGATACCGGCAATTTATTCGGCGCCCTGGAATTTTCGGAAACCATGATCGAGGCCGGGGTACAACCGATCATTGGCGTCACGATGGCCGTACGCCGGGATGATGGCGCGGCGGGCGGGCAGCCGGGTGGCGTCAATGCCGAACCGGACCGCCTGGTCCTTTTGGTGCAATCAGAGGCCGGATACGAAAATCTGTCCCGTCTGTCCTCGAAGGCCTATTTGCAAAGCGAGGGCGGGGAAACGCCGCAGATAGATTGGGCCGATTTACGGCAATGGAACGAGGGCCTGATCTGTCTTTCCGGCGGGGCCGAGGGCCCGGTCGGCCGCTTGTTGCGCGCGGGCCAGGCTGAACATGCGCGGACCTTGCTGGAGGATCTGGCGGCGATTTATCCGGGCCGCTTGTATGTTGAGTTGCAGCGTCACGGCCTGGCGGAAGAAAGCGCCTGCGAAGGCGCGATGATCGATCTGGCATACGCTCTCGAGCTTCCCCTGGTGGCAACCAACGACGCGCATTTCGATGATCCGAACATGTATGAGGCCCATGATGCCCTGTTATGCATCGCGCAAAAGAATACCATTAGTCAGAGCGACCGCCGCCGCCTGACCTCGCAGCATTATTTCCGCTCATCCCGCGAAATGCGGGCTCTGTTCGCGGATCTGCCGGAGGCCTTGGACAACACCTTGGTGATCGCCAGGCGCTGCGCCTACCGGGTACCCATGCGGGATCCGATTCTGCCCAGCTTTGGCGACGGCAGCGACGAACAGGCCACCATGCGCGCAATGGCCGAAACCGGCCTGGCGGAGCGCATGGCCACCGTTGGCATCACGATGGATACGGAACAGTCGGAACCATACCAGGCGCGCCTGGCGTTCGAGCTGGATGTCATCGTCAACATGGGCTTCGCCGGCTATTTCCTGATCGTCGCCGATTTCATCCAATGGGCCAAGGCACAGGCAATTCCGGTGGGACCGGGCCGCGGTTCGGGTGCCGGTTCGGTGGTGGCCTGGGCCCTGAAGATCACGGATCTGGACCCCCTTCGCTTTGGCCTGCTGTTCGAACGATTTTTGAATCCGGAGCGGGTCTCCATGCCTGACTTCGATATCGACTTCTGTCAGGACAAGCGGGACCAGGTGATCCGCTATGTGCAAGACAAATATGGCCATGACCAAGTGGCGCAGATCATTACCTTTGGTAAGTTGCAGGCCCGCGCCGCCCTGCGCGATGTTGGCCGCGTGTTGGAAATGCCGTTCGGTCTGGTCGACAGGCTGTGCAAAATGGTACCCAACAACCCGGCCAATCCCACCACCCTGCCAGAGGCCCTGAAGGCGGAGCCGCGCATCAAACAGGTGATGCGGGAGGAGGCGGGCGTGGACCGGCTGTTCGATGTCGCCATGAAGCTGGAAGGGCTGTACCGCCATGCCTCCACCCATGCCGCCGGCGTAGTGATCGCCGACCGGCCGTTGGAACAGCTGGTACCGCTCTACCGCGATCCCAATTCGGACATGCCGGTGACCCAGTTCAACATGAAATGGGTGGAGCCGGCGGGCCTGGTGAAGTTTGATTTTCTGGGCCTGAAAACCCTGACCGTGCTGGACCGCGCGGTGGATATGATCCATGCCAGGATCCCGGAATTCGATCTGACCCGCATACCGCTGGACGACACCGCTTCCTATGATCTGATCGCCCACGGCGAGACGGTTGGTGTGTTCCAGTTGGAAGGCGCGGGCATGCGCGATACCTTGCGCCAAATGCAGCCCGATTGCTTCGAGGATATCATCGCCGTGGTGGCCCTCTACCGGCCCGGCCCGATGGACAACATTCCCAAATTCTGCAACGTCAAATCCGGCCGCGAGGCACCCGACTATCTGCACCCCTGCCTGGAAGAGATCCTGACCGAGACCTATGGCGTTATCGTCTATCAGGAACAGGTCATGCAGATCGCCCAGGTGATGGCGGGCTATAGTCTGGGCGACGCCGACCTGCTGCGCCGGGCCATGGGCAAAAAGATCCAGGCCGAGATGGACGCCCAGCGATCACGCTTCGTCGACGGCGCCGTGGCCAACAACATCGAGGCAGACAAGGCCGAGTACGTGTTCGATCTGGTGAACAAATTCGCCGGCTACGGCTTTAACAAAAGCCACGCCGCAGCCTATGCCCTGATCGCCTATCAGACAGCTTATCTAAAAGCCAATCATCCGGTCGAATTCATGGCCGCGACCATGTCTCTGGATCTGACCAATACGGACAAGCTGAACCTGTTCAAACAGGAAGTGAAGCGCATGGGCATCGCCCTGCTGCCGCCCGATTTGAACAAGTCCGATGTGGTCTTCACCGTCGCGCAAGATGCCAGTGGGAATGTCGGTGGGGATGCCGGTGAGGAGACTAAGGGCGCGATCCATTACGCCCTGGCCGCCGTCAAGAACGTGGGCCGAGAGGCGATGGCGGCGGTGGTCGCCGAACGCCGCGGGAACGGCCCGTTCAGGGATGTCTGGGATTTCGCCGGCCGCCTGGACCCACGCCAGGTCAACAAGCGGCAGGTGGAAAACCTGGCCCGCGCCGGCGCCTTTGATGGCCTCAATCCGAACCGGGCCCAGATAATGGCGGCGGCCGAGATCATGCTGCGCTTTGCCGCCGCCGCCGCCGCCGATAGGGACTCCGCCCAGGTCAGCCTGTTCGGCGGCGAGGATGGCGCCGAGGCGGTGCCGCCGCCGCCCCTGCCCGTGGTTACTGAATGGCTGCAACTGGACAAGCTGGCGAACGAGGCCCAGGCGATTGGTTTCTATCTTTCCGCCCATCCGCTGGAATCCTATCCGGCTTTACTGGCACGGAAATCCATGGTCGATTTCGCCGAACTGGAAGCCCGCGCCAATCAAGGCGGGCAGCAATTCCGCATTGCCGCCACCATCGAGGGCGTCAATGAACGCAAGAGCGCCAAGGGCAAGCCGTTCGCCTTTCTCGATGTCTCTGATCAGACCGGGATTTTCGATGTGGCTTTGTTTGGCGAGGATTTGGCGGCAAGCCGGGAGCTGCTGATCAAGGGCAATTCGATCGTCATGACCATTGATGTGCGCGACGGCGAGAAAGGCCGGCGCATGATCGCCTCTCAGATCACCGACATTGATCAGGCCAGCCAGACCGTGGCCTCGGGCATTCGGGTGTTTCTGAAAAATCCCGACCCCCTGGCTTCGCTCCGCCATCTGTTGGAGGACCACAAGGGACGCGGCCAGGTAACCCTGTTGTTGGAGCTGGCGGGCAAGGGCCGCGAGGTCGAGATGGCACTGCCGGGGGGCTTCGCCATTACCCCGCAAGTGCGTGGCGCCCTAAAGGCGATCCCCGGCGTCATGGATGTACACGACGTGTAGTTTTCAGCGCATTTGGGCACGGCGGCAAAAAGGAGTGCAATTGCCATGAGCGTGGAAGTCAACGGCATCGCCCATATCCAGCTAACCGTGATCGACATCGAAAAATGCCTGCCGTTTTGGGAACGGTTCTGCCATTTCCTGGAAATGAAGACGCTGATGAAGTCGGACGAGATGGTCTATTGCATCGGCAGCCGTACCGGCGTGCTGGTGCGCCAGGCGCCCGAGGGCAAACGGGACCGTTCGTTTGATCAAGACCGCCCCGGCCTGCACCACATCTGTTTCCGCGCCCGCGCCAACGACGACGTGGACAAAATCCATGCCTTCGTGCGGGACGACTTGGGCGGCAAGATCCTGCGCGCGCCCGAGGAAGGCGCCTGGGCGCCCGGCTATTACTCGACCCTGTTCGAGGACCCCGACGGCCTGCGGGTGGAAGTCAACTTTGTGCCCGGTAAGGGCCATTTGGAGACAAAATAGCAATCAATTGGGGGAGTATTGATAATGACGGTGAAACACGAATCGAGAGGCATGTATTACGAGGATTTCAAAACCGGCGTGGGATTGGTGACGCCACGGCGCACGGTGACCCTGACCGACATCGTCAATTTTGCTTCCATCACCGGTGATTTCAATGCGCCCCATTGCGACCACGAATTCTGCAAGGAGCAGCCCTATGGCGAGCCCATCGCCCATGGCCCCCTGGTCTGGTCCATGGCCGGCGGCCTGGGCTATGCCTCCGGCATCACAGACGGCACCGTGGTGGCCATGCTGGGGGTAGATAACTGGCGGGTGCATCTGCCGGTCAAACATGGCGACACCATTCATGTGGTGCAAAAGGTGACCTTCAAGCGCGAGACCTCGAAACCGGACATGGGCGTGGTCGAGTTCGACCGCGAAATCCGCAACCAACGCGACGAAGTGGTGCAGTCCGCCAAAGCCACGAATATGTACCTGCGCCGACCTAGCACTTAATATTTGGAGACGGAACAATGGAATTTGCTATTGCCATGGCGACCGCCGCCGATGCCTGGAAGTTGGTGCAACGGGCCGAGGATTTAGGCTTCTCCAATGCCTGGTTCTACGACACCCAAATGTTGAGTGCCGATTGTTTCGTCGCCATGGGCGCGGCAGCTGTCAAGACCGAACGCATTCGCCTCGGTACCGGCGTTCTCATCCCCTCTAACCGGATCGCGCCGGTAACGGCAAATGCGCTGGCCTCGTTGAACCAAATGGCGCCAGGCCGGATCGACTTCGGCGTCGGAACCGGTTTTACCGGTCGCCGCGCCATGGGCCTGGGCGCCATGAAGCTGGCTGATATGGAAGACTATATCCGTGTTGTTCGCGGTCTGCTTGAAGGTGAGATTCTCGAGACCGAGTTCGAGGGGCAGCGGCGAAAGATCAAGTTCCTGAACCCTGACTTGGGCCTGATCAATACGGAAGATCCAATCCCGCTGCACATTTCGGCCTACGGTCCGAGGTCACGGGCATTGGTGGCAAAGCTGGGTGCGGGCTGGCTCAATTTCGTCGGTGATGTGGACACGGCCGTCGCCAGCCTGGAAGAGATGCACAAAAGCTGGGCCGGGGCCGGACAAGATCTCAATGAGCTGACCGCCACGGAATTTGCCCTTGGCTGCGTGCTGGCCGACGGCGAACCCTTTGATTCGCCCCGTGCCATTGCGCAAGCCGGCCCCAGGGCGGCGGTGGTGTTGCACCGGGCGGCGGACGAAGCAATTGCCGGCTGGCAGAATTCAAGCGGCATCCCCGATGCGGCAGCGGAGGCGGTCGCCGGCTATGTGGAGCATGTCATGAGTTATGAGCCGGCGGATGCCAAATATCTGGAGAACCATCGCGGTCATCTGATGTTCGTCAAGCCAGAGGAGCGTAAATATGTCACCGCCGAGCTGATCCGCGATACCTCGTTCACAGCAACGGAAGCCGAATTGAAGAATCGCATCGGCGATCTGCGCGATGCGGGATATACCCAGTTCACCATTCAGATCGTGCCGGGCCAGGAAGACGCCATCGAGGATTGGGGGCGTATCCGCGAGGCTTTTGCTTAATTCTTGTCGGTTTCAAGGCATTTCGGCTAAGAGTGGCATGAGATGACCAATGGTTTCTCAAATAGCCCGCAAACTGCCTTGCAATGGTCGCCAATTGCGTCTATTTAGCGCCGACTTAACGTAAATCGCACGTGGGCTTGCGTCGATGGGACAGACAGACCCCATCGGTGCTCCGGTGTCCGGCAACGGATGGGCGCCCGCGGAGGCATAACCGGAGAAGAAAATGACACTTTCGGACGTCCCGACATTCACCATGCGTCAGCTATTGGAAGCTGGCGTCCATTTCGGCCATCAGACCCATCGCTGGAACCCCAAGATGGCGCCCTTCATCTATGGCGCGCGGAATAATATCCACATCATGGATCTGCGCGAAACAGCGCCGATGCTGCAACGCGCCCTGGTCCGGGTCCGCGACGAGGTTTCGCGCGGCGGACGGGTGCTGTTCGTCGGCACCAAACGCCAGGCTTCCGGTCCCTTGACTGATGCGGCCAGGGCCTGCGGGCAATATTACGTCAACCACCGTTGGCTGGGCGGCATGCTGACCAATTGGCGGACCATCTCCAATTCCATCAAGCGTCTGCGGACGCTGGAAGAGCAATTGGCGGCGGAAACCAGCGGCTTGACCAAGAAGGAGCTGTTGCAGCTGACCCGCGAGCGGGACAAGCTGGAGCGGGCCCTAGGCGGCATTAAGGAAATGGGCGGACTTCCCGCCGTGATGTTCGTGATCGACACCAACAAGGAAGAGATCGCCATCCAGGAAGCCAAGAAGCTGAACATTCCGGTCATCGCAGTGGTGGATTCCAATTGCGACCCGGACAAAATCGACTTCCCCATTCCAGGCAATGATGACGCCGCGCGGGCCATCTCGCTCTATCTCGATCTGATCTCGCGCTCGGTGATTGCCGGTCTGCAACAGGAACGTCAGGCCGACGGCGAGGACCTGGGCGCGGCGGAAGAGCTGCCCATGGAAGAAGTCGCGGCGGTGGAAGACGCGGTTGCGGAGGCTGCGACAGAAACCGCGGCAGAAACTGTGGCGGAACCCGAGGCGGCGCCGGAAGCAGCTGTTGAAGCCGCTCCGGAAGCAGCTGCCGAGGCAGTTGTTGCGGCAGCACCGGAAGCACCCGCTCCGTAATATAATTCACACTTAATAACAGTATCTTACACTGTATACTTCACTTGGGAGATTAACAGTGACACAAGTATCAGCGGCAATGATCAAAGAACTGCGCGGCAAAACCGGCGCCGGCATGATGGATTGCAAGAAGGCCTTGGAGGAATCCGAGGGTGATATCGAGGCGGCCGTCGATTGGCTGCGCACCAAGGGTCTGGCGGCAGCCGCCAAGAAGGCCGGCCGCGTGGCGGCGGAAGGCCTGGTCGCGGTTATCGCGGAAGGCAATAAAGGCGCCGTGGTCGAAGTCAACAGCGAGACCGATTTTGTCGCCCGCAACGATCAGTTCCAGGACTTCGCCCGCACCATGAGCGGCCTTGTCCAGGCCAGCGGCACCGGCGATCTCGACGCCCTGCAGGCCCAGGCCTATCCGAATAGCGAGCGCAATGTGGGCGAGGAACTAACCCACATGATCGCCACGATCGGTGAAAATATGTCTTTGCGCCGGGCTGAAACCTTGTCCGTGAACGAAGGCGTGGTAACTAGCTATGTCCATTCCGCCGCTGCCCCCGGTCTGGGCCGCATCGGCGTTCTGGTCGCACTCGAATCATCGGGCGATCAGGGACAATTGGCGGACCTGGCGAAACAAGTTGCCATGCACGTGGCCGCTGCCTCGCCGCAGTCGGTCAGCACCGATGATCTGGATCCCGAATCGGTCGAGCGCGAACGCGCGGTTTTGACCGAGCAGGCCCGCGACAGCGGCAAACCCGAAGAGATCATCGCCAAGATGGTCGAGGGCCGTTTGCGCAAATTCTATCAGGACGTGGTCCTGACGGAACAAACCTGGGTGATAGATGGCGAGACCAAGGTCGCTAAGGTGCTGGAACAGGCGGGCAAGGACCTTGGCGCGCCCGTCAAGGTCGCCGGGTTTGTTAAATATGTACTGGGCGAAGGTATTGAACGGGAAGAAACTGACTTCGCGGCCGAGGTCGCGGCACAAGTTTCCGGTTAGTTCGTTCCCCGCTTCCGCCATGGAATAGGCGCCGGCCAAGTGGTCGAAAAGGCGCCTCGAAAAAGGGGGATCGCTTGTGACAGCGTCCGCGACAGGCACGTCGGATAAGGCTGGTGATGGCCACAAATTGCGCTATCGCCGGGCCTTGCTGAAAATTTCGGGCGAGGCCCTGATGGGCGCGGGCGAATATGGCGTCGACTTCGATACGGTACGTCGCATCGCCCAGGATGTTAAACAAGTCCACGATCTTGGCGCCGAAGTCTGCCTGGTAATTGGCGGCGGCAACATCTTTCGCGGCATCTCGGGTGCCACGGTGGGCATGGAACGGGCCAGCGCCGATTACATGGGCATGTTGGCGACGGTCATGAATGCCTTGGCCATGCAAAGCGCCTTGGAAGGCATTGACCTGCCGACGCGGGTCCTCTCGGCAATCCCCATGGCCACGGTCTGCGAACCATATATCCGGCGGCGCGCGGTACGGCATATGGAAAAGGGCCGTGTGGTGATCTTCGCGGCCGGTACCGGCAATCCGTTTTTCACCACGGATACCACCGCTGCCCTGCGGGCCGCTGAAATGGATTGCGATTGCCTGTTGAAGGGTACTCAGGTCGACGGCGTCTACTCGGAAGACCCCAATCACAACCCCGATGCGGAACGCTACGAACACCTAAGCTATCACCAAGTGTTATCCCGCGATCTAAAAGTCATGGACGCGGCTGCCATTTCTCTTGCACGAGAGAACGCGATCCCTATCCTAGTGTTCTCTATTCATAACGACGGTGCTTTTGCCGACGTATTGCGGGGCAAAGGTACCTGTACCGTGATAGATGAAAACGCCTGACACAGTGGCTGACATAGTGCCTGACATAAGGACCTAGCAAGGGCATTTACAAGAACACCATCAAGAACAAGGGATAAGGGAGATTGAACGGTGGCGGATCCTGACCTGGACGATCTGGAAAGACGCATGAACGGTGCTATCGAAGCATTGCGGCACGAATTTGCGGGTTTGCGCACGGGACGGGCATCAATCGGGTTATTGGAGCCTGTGATGGTCGACGTCTATGGCGCGCAAATGCCCTTGAACCAAGTCGGCACCATTGGTGTGCCGGAGCCGCGGATGTTGACCGTACAGGTCTGGGACAAGACGGCTGTATCGTCGGTGGAAAAGGCGATCCGCGCTTCGGGCCTTGGCCTGAACCCGGCCGCGGACGGCCAACTGGTGCGGGTACCAATCCCGGAATTGACCGAGGAACGCCGCCTTGAAATGGCCAAGATCGCCCATAAATATGCTGAGCAGGCCCGTGTCGCGGTGCGCAATGTGCGCCGTGACGGCATGGAAAACCTGAAGAAGATGGAAAAAGATGGCGACCTGAACGAGGATGACCATCATCTTTGGAGCGACGAAGTACAACAATTGACGGACCGGACCATTACCAAGATCGACGAAGCCCTGGTTACCAAAGACGAAGAAATCAAACAGGTTTAGCGGAAACTGGATCGTGACCATTCCTTCACCAGAGGCCGATGCGCCCGAGCCGCCCAGGCATATCGCCATAATCATGGACGGCAATGGCCGCTGGGCCAAGGCGCGTGGCCTGCCCCGTGTGGCCGGCCATCAGCGCGGTGTCGATGCCTTGCGCGGGGTGGTCGAGGCGGGCCAGGAAATGGGCATCGACTATCTGACACTGTATGCCTTTTCGTCAGAGAATTGGAAGCGGCCGCCGACCGAGGTCGATGATCTGATGGGCCTGTTGCGCCTGTATTTGCGGCGGGAGCTGCGGGATTTGCACCGCAATGGCGTGCGCATCCGTTTCATCGGCGAATGGCGGCGCTTGGCCCCCGATATCGTTAAACTGATCGAGGATGCGGAGCGGACCACCAGCGACAACAGCGGTCTGACCTTGGTTATCGCCGTCAACTATGGCAGCCACCGCGAAATTGTCGAAGCTAGCCGGCAAATTGCCGTCGCGGTCTCGGATGGCAGCATGAGCCTTGATGAGATCGACGAGACGACCTTTGCGTCTCACCTTCACACCGACGGCATTCCCGATCCGGATCTGGTTATCAGAACCAGTGGCGAGCAACGCCTGAGCAATTTTCTGCTCTGGCAGGCCTGCTATGCGGAACTGGTTTTCATGGATGTGCTGTGGCCCGATTTCACCAAGAGCAGCCTGGAGCAGGCCATAGATGAATACCATCACCGCGAACGGCGCTATGGCGCAACCAGAAGCTAATCTCATTTCTTCGTCTTTGCGGACACGGGTTCTGTCGGCACTGGTCTTGCTGCCAGTTGTTTTGGGGCTGCTCTATGTCGGCGGTCTGGGCTTTGCGCTGTTGCTGGCCTTAGTGGCGGTCTTGATGGCAGGCGAGTGGGACCGTCTGACAGAGGGCGCCATAAGCGGACCTAAGCATTTCGGAAATTTTGGTACGCTTGGCCTTACCTCGGCACTTGTTTTATTGGCGGCCCTGACACTTGGCTATTATGGCGAGGCCGGCTGGGCCTTGCTGCTGCTGTTACCGGGGGCCTTGCTCGTTGCCATCCTGAGCCGTTTCAATGGTCGTGCCGCGATTTGGCCGGTACTTGGTCTATTTTGGTTGGGATTGCCCTGTCTGGCGCTATTGTGGTTGCGCATGGGGGATGATGGGATGCTGGCTGTTTCATGGCTGTTTGTAGCTGTGTGGTGTTGCGACACAGGGGCCTATTTCGCGGGCCGGCGTATCGGCGGGCCGAAACTGGCGCCGCGCATCAGTCCCAAGAAAACTTGGTCGGGATTGCTTGGCGGGATGGCCTTGGCGGCGCTGGCGTCCGTATTGCTGGCCCTCGCCATGGGACTGAAAGATGTGGCGGTGCTGGCTTTTCTGGGTGCGCTCTTGGCCTTGATCTCACAGGGCGGCGACTTGGCGGAGTCAGCGGTAAAACGACATTTTAAAGTCAAGGACAGCGGTGCTCTGATCCCCGGTCACGGCGGCATCCTGGACCGGGTCGATGGCGTTTTGTTCGCCGCTCCAACCCTGGCAATTGTGACCATGGTCTCGGCCCTGGTCCCTGCCCTGGACGTGCTGCCATGGCGATGATGGGAAAAAACATGGAAGAGGGCGCCACACCACGCCGGGTCTCTATCCTGGGCGCGACCGGCTCCGTGGGCCGCAATACCCTGGATCTGATCAGCCGCCAGCCTGACGCCTACAAGGTTGTCGCGCTGACGGCACAACGCAATGTGGAATTGCTGGCGGCCCAGGCGCGCCAGTTCAATGCCGAACTGGCGGTAATCGGGGATGGCGCGCATCATGCCGCTTTGCAAGATGCCCTGGCCGGCACCGGTGTGGCCGTGGCCTCGGGCGCGGAGGCCCTGTGCGAGGCCGCTGAAAGGCCCAGCGATTGGATCATGGCGGGGATCGTCGGTGCGGCCGGCCTGGGACCAACCCTGGCCGCCATTCGCCAAGGTGCGGTCGTGGCCCTGGCCAACAAGGAATGCCTGGTCTGCGCCGGTGACTTAATGTTGGACGAAGTCCGGCGCAGCGGTGCCACCCTATTGCCTGTCGATTCCGAGCATAATGCGATTTATCAGGTCTTTGATTTTGACCGGCCCAAAAGCGTCGACCGCATTATCCTAACCGCCTCGGGCGGGCCATTCCTGAACCTTGACGTCACGGCCATGGCCCAGGTAACGCCGGCCCAGGCGGTGGCGCATCCAAACTGGGACATGGGCAACAAGATTTCGGTGGACTCCGCCACCATGATGAACAAGGGCCTGGAATCAATCGAGGCCTTTCATCTGTTTCCCGTCACCGCCGGGCAGATTGATATTCTGATCCATCCGCAATCGGTCGTGCACAGCCTGGTTGCCTACGTGGATGGCTCCGTCCTGGCGCAACTGGGGGCACCTGATATGCGCACGCCCATCGCCTATGCCCTGGCCTGGCCGGAGCGCATGGCAACCCCGACTGAACGGCTGGATCTTGCCCGTATCGCCAACCTGGCGTTCGAGGCGCCAGACCCCATGCGCTTTCCGTCCCTGCGTTTGGCGCGCGAGGCATTGCAGGCGGGGGGCACCGCGCCGACGGTTTTAAACGCCGCCAATGAAATCGCCGTCGCCGCTTTTTTGGAGGGGCGACTGGGCTTTTTGGAAATCGCCCGGGTGGTTGAGGAAACCTTAAACAAGTTGGCCATAACCTCCGTGGCTGAATTGGCTGATGTTGGCGCCGCCGACGACGAGGCCCGAAAGGTGGCGCGTCAAATTGCCGGCCTTCCGGCCCGGCGCGATGGCCGTTTGAGCCTGGTACAAGGTTAGACTGGCAATGAACATGATCATGGACATTTTTACCGGCGTCGGGGGTTATGTGCTGCCGTTCCTGGTGGTCTTGACGATCCTGGTCTTTGTTCACGAGATGGGCCATTACCTGGTCGCGCGCTGGAATGGCGTGCGGGTCGAGGTCTTTTCCATTGGCTTCGGTCCCGAGATCAAAGGCTGGAACGACAGCACCGGCACCCGCTGGAAGTTTTGCTGGATACCTTTTGGGGGCTACGTCAAATTCTTCGGCGACAGCGATGGCGCCTCCCGGCCCGACGGCGAGGCCTTGCGGGAGTTAACCGAGGCGGAGCGGGCGGTATCCTTTCACCACAAGCGCCTTGGCCAACGCGCCGCCGTGGTGGCGGCCGGCCCAATGGCCAACTTCATTTATGCCATCGTCGTGCTGGCGGCCATGTACATGGCCTTTGGCCAGCGGGTCACACCGGCGGAAATTGGCCGCGTCGTTGATCAAGGCGTCGGGCAAAGTGCCGGCTTTCAGGCAGGCGACGTGGTCCTGGCCATCGATGGCGACAGCATCCACCGCTTTGAACAGTTTGAACAAGCGGTTTTCCTGAACCCCGAAAGACCCCTCACCTTTCGCATTCGCCGCAACGGCCGGGAACAGACCATCTCGGCCACGCCGCGGTTGGTTGAAAAGGCGGACCGCCAGGGCATCATGCACAAATTCGGCGATCTGGGCCTGTGGCCGGCCAACCCCGCCATCGTCGGCAAGGTCTATGAAGACAGTCCGGCGGCTAAAGCAGGTGTTCAGGTAGGCGACCGGATCATGGCCATCGACGGCAAGCCCGTTGATAATTTCGAGCGTCTGCAAGATATCGTCGCCTTGAGCAAGGGACGGCGGCTGGCGGTAACAGTCCTGCGCGACGACAGCGAAGTCCGCTTGCATATGGCGGCCCGGCGCGATGTGACAATGGCAGCGGATGGCGCCAGCGTCGCCAAGGAGCGTTGGCTGGTCGGCATCCTGCGGGCCCAACGGACACCGGTTCGGCTCAGCCCCGGCAACGCCGTCGTACAGGCGGTGGCGACCTGCTACAACATGTTGGCGCAGACCCTGGCCTATGTGGGGCAGATGATTTCCGGCAGCCGGGGCACGGAAGATCTGGGCGGTCCGATACGAATCGCCCACGCTTCCGGGCAAGCGGCACAGGTCGGTGTCGAACAACTGATAATGCTGTCAATTCTGCTGTCGCTTAATCTCGGCATGATCAACCTGTTCCCAATCCCCATACTGGACGGCGGCCACCTGCTTTTCTATGGCTTTGAGGCTATACTGCGCCGTCCGCTAAAGGAGCGGACCCAGGAATTCGCCTTTCGCATCGGCCTGGCATTGGTGCTAACACTTACGGTCTTTGCCACCTGGAATGATCTGGTAAACTTGCGCGTCGTGGAGTTTATCGCTGGCCTGTTCTCATAACCTGGGAGCTGGGTCTATTGGAGGCCGTACTTTTGCGTTTTCGTTTGATCCCCCTGCCCTTTGCCGCAACATTTGCCGGCGCCCTGTTCGCAGCCTTGCTGATGGCACTGGCCGCTGCTGTTCCTGTTCTGGCGCAATCTGTGTCGGCGGCGCCATCGTCGTCTTCAACCACCGTGACGCGCATCGATGTGCAGGGCAACCAGCGGATTGAGGCCTTGACGGTACGGTCATACATGACCATCGCCGCCGGCGATCCCTTCAATGCGAGGCTGGTTGATCAGTCATTAAAGGCGTTGTTCGCGACCGGCCTGTTCGCGGATGTTTCCATCCGGCGCCAGGGCAATGCGCTGGTGGTCGATTTGGTGGAAAATCCCATCATCAACCGGCTGGCATTCGAAGGCAATAAACGGGTCAACGATGACGCGCTGGAGCAGGAAGTACAATTGCGCCCCCGCATCGTCTACACCCGCAGCCGGATACAGGCGGATGTCCAACGCATCCTGCAAGTTTACCGCCGTAGCGGCCGGTATGCCGCATCGGTGGAACCAAAGGTCGTCCAGCTTGAACAGAACCGCGTCGATCTAATCTTCGAAATCAACGAAGGCCCGGTTACGGGCATTCGCCGCATTGACATCATCGGCAACAAGAACTTCGACGACGGCAAGCTACGCCGAACCATCGCGACCAAGGAAACCCGCTGGTACCGTTTCTTTTCCTCCGATGACAACTACGACTCCGACCGCGTGACCCTGGACCGGGAATTGCTGCGCAAATTTTACCTGGAACGTGGCTACGCCGATTTTCGCGTTCGCTCGGCGGTAGCGGAATTAACCCACGACCGCAGCAATTTCTTCCTCGCATTCACTGTGGAAGAGGGGGAGTTATACAAATTCGGCAAGATCGAATTGGCCACGACCCTGCGCGATCTGGACGCCGAGACCCTACGCGGCTCGCTGACCATCGTCGAAGGCGAAACCTATAATGCCGAGGCGATCGAAAAATCCATTGAAAAGCTAAATTTCGCCGTTGGCGCCCTTGGCTATGCCTTCGTGGATATCCGCCCCCGGGTTAAACGCTTGCGGGATCAACGTTTGATCGAACTGGTGTTACAGATCAATGAAGGGCCGCGGGTCTATATTGACCGGATTAATATCACCGGCAATATCCGCACCCTGGACAAGGTAATCCGGCGCGAGGTGCGGTTGGTTGAAGGCGATGCCTTCAATACCGCCAAGCTGCGCCGTTCCCGGCAACAGATCCGCCGCCTGGGCTTTTTTGACAAGATCGATGTGGCACAGGCACCCGGCGAAGCGCCGGACAAGGTTGTAATTGATGTTGACGTACAAGAGCGTTCCACAGGTGAATTGAGTTTCGGCCTGGGCATATCGACGACGGAAACCGTGGTTGGTGACATCTCGATCCGCGAACGTAATCTGTTGGGTAAGGCGCAGGATCTAAAACTGTCCCTGGGGCTGTCCGCCAGGCGGCAGCAGATAGATCTGTCATTTACCGAACCGTACTTTCTGGACCGCCATGTCTCGGCCGGGTTTGATATATTCAGCCTGAAAGAGGACCAGCAGGACCGTAGCTCATTTGACGAACAGTCCCGCGGCTTCAGCCTACGCTCCCGCTTTCCGATTACCGAAAATTTAAAGCAGGGACTGCGTTATACCCTGCGTCAGGATACGATCGAGAACATCGACAATGATACCTCGCCCTTTATTCTCGTGGATGCTGGCGATTACGTCACTTCCGCCATTAGTTACAGTCTGACTTACGATACCCGCGACGACATTTTTCTGCCAAATACCGGCATCATTATCAGCGGCGGGCAGCAATTGGCGGGCCTGGGCGGCGATATTCAATATATTCGCAGTACCGCGAAATTGTCGTACTTCTACCCCATTATCCAGGACGTGGTGGCCAACGCGTCATTGACGGGCGGACATATATTGGGCCTGGATCAGGATGTACGGGTGCTGAACCGGTTTTTTCTGGGCGGCGATAACTTTCGTGGATTTGAGACCGGCGGCCTGGGGCCCAGGGACAGCAAGACCGATGATGCGATCGGCGGCAATACCTACTTTGTGGCGACCGGGGAGTTACGTTTCCCCATTGGTCTGCCCAACGACTTTGGTGTCTTGGGCCGGGCTTTCACGGAAATCGGCACCTTGCTTGACCCTGACGTCAGCGGCCCGGATTTACTTGATTCGAAAGAACCGCGCGTGAGTATCGGTGTCGGCGTATCATGGCGCTCGCCATTCGGTCCAATTCGTGTTGATCTGGCCCAGGCCGTCGTGAAGGAAAGTTTCGATAAGGAAGAATTATTCCGGTTTAGTTTTGGCACCAGGTTTTAAGGCACGTACAATTCAAAGCCCGCCACATTCGGCGAAACCCGTTATCCCGTTGGAAAGACGCACATGCGGCAATTATCTACTCTGTTCATTCTAGCATCCGCCATATTGCTCGTGGTGACCGTTGGATCCAGAGCCGTTGCCCAAGATAGCAAAGAGATGCCACGGGCGGTCGTGGCGGTGCTCGACTATACGCATATCCTGCGGGCCTCGGATGCGGCCAAGGATATTCGCCGGCAGGTCGAGCAATACCGCGTCAACCTACGCGATACGGTCCAGGCCGAAGAGCTTACCTTGCGCAATGAAGAGGCCGAGTTGAAACGTCAGCGCAATGTATTGAGCCCGGAAGCCTTCGCCGACAAGCGGGGACAGTTCAAGGCACGGGTGATGGCCGCACAACGGCGTGGCCAGGGGCAGAAACGGCAACTGGATCAAGCCATCAAGACGGCCATGCTGCAAGTACAGCAGGCCGTGATACCTCTCGTTAAGAAACTGACCGAGATTAATGGCATTACCATTGTGGTGGATAAATCGCAGGTTCTTGTCGCGGATCGGGCGATTGATATAACCAAGCCCGTGATGGATAAGCTGAACCAAAGCCTGCGCACGGTCATGGTTCCTAAACCGCAATAACGAGGCCGCAATAGTTGTGGACAGGCAATAGACGGACATGGCGAATCCCAGATTTTTTCAACGGCAGGGGCCCTACCGGTTGAGCGAATTAGCGGCAATCAGTGGCGCGGAAATCGCCGATGCGGCGACGGCGGACATCTTGATCGAAGATATCGCCGCCCTGGAAACCGCCGGGCCTGGGCAGTTGAGCTTTCTCGATAACAAGGCTTACATCAACGCCTTTGCCACTAGCCGGGCGCCTGCCTGTATCGTGGCCGCCAAGCATGCCGGCCGCGCACCTGACGGCATGGCCCTGTTGTTGAGCGAACAGCCTTATCGGGCCTTTGCCCTGATCGCCCAGGCATTTTATCCGAGGCCAAAGCCGTTGGCGTCGGTATCCGACGCCGCGACGGTCGATGCCTCGGCGGTGCTGGGCCCTGATTGCCAGATCCAGGCCGGCGCCGTGATCGCCGCCGGCGCGAAACTGGGCCGCCATTGTGCCGTTGGCGCCAACGCAACCATCGCTCCCGGCGTCATCATCGGCGACGACTGCATCGTCGGGGCCAATGTTTCACTCTCTCATTGTCAGATTGGCGACCGGGTCACATTGCATCCCGGCGCCCGGATCGGCCAGGACGGATTCGGCTTTGCCATTGATCCGGCTGGTCATGTCAAGGTGCCGCAGGTTGGCCGCGTCCTGATTGGCGATGACTGCGATATCGGCGCCAATACGGCGATCGACCGCGGTTCCATGCGCGACACGGTGATCGGTCCTGGTTGTTGGATTGATAATCTGGTGCAAATCGGGCACAACGTTGAACTGGGCCGTGGTTGTGTCATCGCCGCCTTGGCTGGTATTTCAGGCAGCACCAAGGTTGGTAACTTCGTTGCCGTCGGCGGGCAGGTTGGCATGGCGGGCCATCTGAATATCGGCGATGGTGTGCAGGTCGCGGCGCAAAGCGGTATCATGGCGGATGTGCCGCCCGGTTTGACCCTATGCGGCACGCCGGCGGTGCCGATCAAGGAATTCTTTCGTGGCGTGGCGACCTTGCGCCGTCTAACGCGGAACAAAGATAAGGGCGAGGGAAGCAACGATGGCGAGGGGACATGACTGAGGCACCGGTCAGCGGCGTGATCGACGCCATCGATATCAATCGGATCATGGCGATGATACCCCATCGCTATCCCATGCTGTTGATTGACCGGGTGGTCGATATTGTCCCTGGTGAAAGCGCCGTGGGCATCAAGAACGTCACCATTAACGAGCCGCAATTCCAGGGCCATTTCCCGCAACGCCCGGTAATGCCAGGGGTGTTGATCGTCGAGGCCATGGCGCAGACGGCGGCGGTCCTGGTGGTACAATCCCTTGGCGCGGAGGTCGAGGGCAAGTTGGTCTATTTCATGTCCATCGACAATTGCCGTTTCCGCCGCCCCGTGGGGCCGGGCGATGTCATGCGCCTGCACGTCAGCAAGGAACGCAGTAAAGGCAGGGTCTGGAAATTTCAGGGGCATGTCTATGTTGACGAAATACTTTGCAGCGAGGCCAGTTTCATGGCCATGCTGGCCGACGAATAGATTGGCGAATAGGTTGGAACGATAGGTTAGGATCATGGTGGAAATTCATCCGACGGCAATCGTGGAAGATGGTGCGGAACTTGGCGCCGGGGTGCGGATCGGCCCCTACTGCACGGTCTCGGCCGAGGCGAAACTGGGCGACGGCGTTGTTCTCGACAGCCATGTGGTAATTGCCGGGCGCACCTCCATTGGGCCGAACAACCGCATCTATCCATTCGCGGTAATCGGCTCGGCACCGCAGGATACCAAATACGCCGGTGAAGCATCGGAGCTGATCCTGGGCGCCAACAACGTCGTCCGCGAGCATGTCACCATGCACCCCGGGACCGAGGGCGGCGGCATGGTGACCCGCATTGGCAATAATTGTCTGATCATGGTGGGCGCTCATCTGGCCCATGACTGTCAACTTGGCGATCATGTCATCCTGGTTAACAACGTCATTCTCGGTGGCCATGTCGAGGTTCAGGATCATGCTATTTTGGGCGGTATGTCGGCGGTGCATCAATTCGTCCGGATAGGCCGCCACGCCATGATCGGCGGCAAATCCGCAGTGGAAAGCGATGTCATCCCCTATGGCTCGGTGTTGGGAAATCGGGCCTATCTAAGCGGCCTGAATATCATCGGACTCAAGCGCCGTGGTTTCAGCCGGGACGAAATCCACGGCCTGCGCGCCGCCTATCGGTTGTTGTTCGCGCAAGAGGGCACCATGCAGGAACGCCTGGTCGATGTCGCCGCCATGTTCGCGGAGCACGAACAGGTGATGGAGATCGTGGCCTTTATCCAGGCGGATTCATCCCGCGCCCTCTGCCAGCCGAAATTGGACCGTGCCGCCTAAGCTGGGCATTATTGCCGGGCGGGGGGAATTGCCCCGCCGTATCGTCGAGGCAGCGCAAGCCGCCGGGCGAGAGTTTTTCGTTATCGCCTTCAACGGCGAAACCGACCCGGCCACGGTAGCGGACGGCGCCGAACATGCCTGGGTCGACCTGCCAACCGTGGGCCGGACCATCAAGCTATTGCAACAAGCCGGTGTGAGCGAGCTGGTTTTAATCGGCCCGGTGGGACGGCCAAACTTCAGCAAATTGAAACCAGATTGGCATGGCGCGAAATTGCTGCCCAAGATCATCCGCGCCGCCGGCCAAGGTGATGACGCCATCATGAAAGTCGTGGTGGAAGACCTGGAAAACCAGGGCTTCACTATTCTTGGCGCCGAAACGGTGCTTGCCACTTTGAGTGCGCCAACGGGCAGCTTTGGCCACAAGGAACCCGATGCCGGGGACCGGACGGATATTGAACGGGGCATGGCGGTGGTGGCGCAACTGGGCCAATTGGATATCGGCCAGGCTGTCGTGGTGCGGGAAGGCTATGTTTTGGCCGTGGAGGCTGCCGAGGGCACGGACGAGATGTTGCGGCGGTGCCGCCAGTTCCGGGGCGAGGTAGCCGCCGGCGTGTTGGTCAAACGGCCCAAGCCGGGGCAGGAACGCCGGGTCGATTTGCCGACCATTGGAGTTCCAACGGTGGAAGGCGCGGCGGCAGCCGGCCTGAAAGGTATCGCGGTTGAGGCCGGCGGCGCCCTGGTCACGGATCGGACGGCGGTGGCGCAGGCAGCCGATGCCGCGGGGATCTTCGTCTGCGGCGTCGCGGTGGAGGATGGGTCCTGAACACCGCCAAACGTCATTTTGTCCTGGTCGCGGGCGAGGCCTCGGGCGATGTTCTAGGTGCCAGATTGATCGCCGCTCTGCGTCAGCGTCACGATCCGCGCAACGGTGATCTCGAATTCAGCGGCGTCGGCGGCGCCCTGATGGCGGCCCAGGGATTGGACAGCCTGTTCCCCATCGCCGATCTGTCGGTCATGGGCCTGGCCGAGATCCTGCCCCGCCTGCCGCTGCTGCTGCGCCGCCTCTCGGAAACGGCGGCCCATGTCAGCGCGGTTCAGCCAACGGCGTTGATTACCATTGATGCGCCCGGCTTTTCCTTTCGTCTGGCCAAACGCCTCAAGGGCCAAGGGTTCCCCTTGATCCACTATGTCGCCCCCCAGGTCTGGGCCTGGCGGCCGGGCCGGGCACGCCATCTGGCCGGGCGAATTGATCATTTGCTGGCCCTGTTGCCGTTCGAGCCTGCGTTCTTTTCCGATTATGACCTGCCCTGCGATTTCGTCGGCCATCCGGTGATCGAAGGCGTCGCCGAAGCGCCCGGCGATGGCGCGGCCTTTCGCCTTGCCAGAGGCATTGCCCCCGATGCCCCGGTCCTCGCCCTGCTGCCCGGCAGCCGGGTGGGTGAAGCCAGCCGCCTGTTGCCGGTTTTCGCCGAGGTCGCCGCGCGTCTGCATGCTCAACGGCCAGGCTTGGAAATCGTCCTGCCCACGGTAGAGCAGGTCGCCGCCACGGTGGCGGAGGCCGTGCGCCCCTGGTCCGTGCCGACCCATATTGTTAAGGATGGCGGCGAACGCGCGGATGCCTTCGCCGCCGCCGACGCGGCCCTTGCCGCCTCCGGCACCGTGTCGTTGGAGTTGGCCTTGCGCGGCATTCCCACGGTCGTTGCCTACCGCACCAATCCGGTCACGGCGGCCCTGGTCCGGCGCATGCTGACCATACCCCATGTGGCCTTGCCAAATATTCTGGCTGGTTCAGAAGTGGTACCGGAGTTTCTGCAGGAGAATTGCCGGGCCGAACCCATTGCCGCCGCCTTGGCGAAATTACTGGATGACCCGGCACGGCGCGCCGCCCAGAAGACCGAGTTGGCCCATATCGCCGAGCTGTTGGGTCGGGGCGGCACCGCGCCAAGTTTGCGCGCAGCGGACGCAGTTCTAAAAGTTATCGCGTAGTCAATTGGACAAAAAAGGGCCCGCGCATGCGGGCCCTTTTGTCGTTAAGCGGCGTCGTGGTTAGCGATTACCCACGGGCACGAAGGTGCGTTCGGTCTGGCCGGTATAAAGCTGACGCGGCCGGGTGATTTTCTGGGACGGATCCTCGATCATCTCGTTCCACTGCGCGACCCAGCCAACCGTGCGGGCCAGGGCGAAAATCACCGTGAACATGGAGGTCGGGAAACCCATGGCGCGCAGGATGATGCCGGAATAGAAATCCACGTTGGGATACAGCTTGCGGTCCACGAAATAGGGATCGCTGAGCGCAATCTTCTCCAGCTCCATGGCCAATTCCAGCAGCGGATCATTGACACCCAGATCGTCCAGAACTTCATGGCAGGTTGCCATCATGACCTTGGCGCGGGGATCATAGTTCTTGTAGACCCGGTGACCAAAACCCATCAGGCGGAAGTTGTCGTTGGGATCCTTGGCCCGTTCCAGGCAGGAGGCGACATTGGAGATATCGCCGATTTCACCCAGCATCTTCAACACAGCCTCGTTGGCGCCGCCATGGGCGGGGCCCCAAAGCGAAGCAATGCCGGCGGCGATGCAGGCAAAGGGATTGGCGCCGGAGGAACCGGCGGTGCGCACGGTCGAGGTCGAGGCGTTTTGCTCGTGATCGGCGTGCAGGATCAAAATGCGGTCCATGGCCCGGGACAGAACCGGGTTTATCTTATATTCCTCACAGGGCACCGAGAACATCATGTGCAGGAAATCTTCCGCATAGGAGAGATCGTTGCGCGGATACATGAAGGGTTGGCCGATGGAGAATTTATAGGCCCAGGCGGCGATCGTCGGCATCTTCGCAATCAGGCGGTAGCTGGCCACCATGCGCTGGTGCGGATCATCGATATCCGTGCTGTCATGATAAAACGCCGACAAGGCGCCAACCACGCCGCACATGATCGCCATTGGATGGGCGTCCCGGCGGAAGCCACGATAGAACATCGCCAGTTGCTCGTGCACCATGGAGTGATAGGTGATGTCGTGCACGAACTTGTCTTTCTCCGCCTTGCTCGGCAGTTCGCCGTTCAGCAACAGAAAGCAGGTCTCGAGAAAATCGCTCTGTTCCGCCAATTGATCGATCGGGTAACCACGATGGAGCAGAATACCCTCTTCACCATCGATAAAGGTGATCTTGCTTTCACAGCTCGCGGTCGAGGTAAATCCGGGGTCATAGGTGAATTGATCGGTCGCGCCGTACAATTTACGAATATCGATCACGTCCGGCCCCAATGTGCCCGACATGACGTCAAAATCCACGCCTCCGTCCGCGTTGCCGAGGGAAATCGTCTTTTCCGCCATGGAATTTCTCCAGTCTTTTGTGGTTCGCCCGCCCCGCGTCATCGGGACCGGCGTTTTAGTTGATGCCATCGATGCTGCCCCCATTATAGCGGAGGTGACGTCATTCGCGTAGGGTGGATTTTGTCGCAGAGAACAAAAAGTGAATACCCGAGCGCATCCCCGGCTTTATGCCATATGATCGCCAATTCGGTCGAGACTTTCCTGACGGCCAAGGAAATACAGCACTTCGAAGATCCCCGGCGAGGCGTTTCGCCCCGTCAAGGCCGCGCGCAGGGGCTGGGCCAGTTTGCCCAGTTTCAGGTCCTCGGCCTCGGCCAAACCACGAATGGCCTCGGTCAACGGCTCCAGGTTCCAATCCTCAACCGCGCCAAGGCAGGCATGTGCCCGGGCCAGGATCGCCGGGGCCTCGCCCTCCAGCAGCTTGGCGGCTTTTTCCTCCAACGCCAGGGGCCGCCCGTCAAGCAGGAAGCCGGCCTTGTCGGCCAGTTCGATCAGTGTTTTGGCGCGTTCCTTGAGGGCGTCCAGCGCCAGCGGTAGACGGGCCGCCTCGACCGCGCTCAATTCCCGCGCCTGGCCTTGGCAAAGCTGCGCCGCCAACAGCTTGCATAATTCAGCCTCGTCCATCGTGCGGATGTAATGACTGTTCAGGCTTTCGAGCCGCGGGATGTCAAAGCGCGCAGCGGATTTGCCGACGCCTTCCAGGTCGAACCATGCAATGGCCTGGGCAGTATCTATGATTTCTTCATCGCCGTGGCTCCAGCCCAGCCGGAGGAGGTAGTTACGCAGCGCGGCGGGCAGGATGCCCATGTCACGGTAGGCTTCCACGCCCAAGGCGCCATGGCGTTTCGAGAGCTTGGCGCCGTCGGCGCCATGGATCAGCGGGATATGGGCGAAATGCGGCGCGCTCCACCCCATCAGGTCATAGATTTGCCGCTGACGCAGGGCGTTGGTCAAATGATCATCGCCGCGAATGACATGGCTGACGTCCATATCGTGATCATCGACCACCACGGCCAGCATATAGGTTGGCGTGCCGTCGGCGCGCAGCAGCACCATGTCATCCATTTCAGTATTCTGAACGGTCACTTCGCCCTGTACCAAATCCTGGATTACCGTGGCGCCGTCCTGGGGCGCCTTCAGGCGGATAACCGGCGAAGCGCCCGCTGGCGCCTCTGACGGATCCCGGCCCCGCCAGCGCCCATCGTAACGCATGGAACGGCCCTCGGCTTTGGCGGTTTCACGCATTTCCGACAGTGCCTCGGGCGTGGCATAACAATAATAGGCGTTGCCGTCGGCCAGCAATTGCCGGGCCACCTCGGCATGGCGGTCGGCGCGGGCGAATTGCGAAATGGGCTCGCCCCGCCAATCCAGTCCCAGCCAATGCAGGCCTTCATGGATCGCGGTCACCGCCGCCTCGGTGGAGCGGGCCCGGTCCGTGTCCTCGATGCGCAGCAGCATTTCGCCGCCATGATGCTTGGCGAACAACCAATTGAACAACGCCGTGCGGGCGCCGCCGATATGCAAAAAGCCGGTGGGAGAGGGAGCGAAGCGGGTAATGACGGACATGCTTTTGAGTTCCGGGTTGTGGGTCTATGATAACGGGTGGCGTTATCTATCACATCGTTCTGGCGGAGGCCAACGGATCGCCTCGCGATGGCCTTCCTGGTCGAGCGGGAGCGTTGGCCGTTGTGGCTGCCTGTATTGCTGGCCCTGGGCGTGGCGCTATATTTCTCCCTGCCCATGGAACCGCCCTGGTATGTGGGCCCGGTTCTCACCAGCGTCCTGATTTCCGCCGCTTGGATCTTGCGCCGCCATGGCTATGTGCTGCTTGTCCTCCTTGCGCTGTTGGCCATGGCGCTGGGTCTCTGGGCCGCGCAGGACCGCAGCGCCCGTGTCGCCGGCCCCATTCAGGCCGCCAAGTTGGGGCCGGTCAGCCTGACGGGCACAATCGCTGATATCGAAACCCGCTCCTATGGCTTGCGCCTGTCCTTGCGCCACGGCGAAATCGCCAAACGGCCAGAATGGCGGGCGCCCCGGCTGATCCGGTTAACCTTGCGCGGCAAACAGGATCCCGCCCTGGCGGTTGGCGATCGGGTCAGGCTGCGCGCGGTTCTGATGCCCCCCGCCGGCCCGGCCGCACCGGGGGCCTATGACTTCGCGCGGGCCGCCTGGTTCAAGCAGATCGGCGCCGTCGGTTACGCCGTCTCCCGCGCCGAAGTTCTCAGCAACGAAAAGCAAGGTGACTTTGCCGCCTTTACCCTACGGATCGCGGGCTGGCGGCATGCACTCTCCGCGCATCTTCGGGCCCGGTTGCCAGGCGAAGCGGGCGCCGTGGCGGCGGCCCTGATGACCGGCGACCGGGGCGCCATTCCCGAGGCGACCATGCAGGCGATGCGCGATGCCGGGCTGGCGCATTTGCTGGCTATTTCCGGCTTGCATGTGGGCCTGATCGCCGGCTGGCTGTTCTTCTCGGTGCGGTTTTTGTTGGCCTTGGTCCCTTCCCTGGCATTATACGCGCCGATCAAGAAATGGGCCGCCGCCGCCGCCCTTTCCGGTGCCTTTGCCTATATGTTGCTGACCGGTGCCACGGTACCGACCCAGCGGGCCTTTTTGATGCTGGCCCTGATGATGCTCGCGGTGATCCTGGACCGGGTGGCGATATCCTTCCGCCTGCTCGCCTGGGCCGCCGTCGCGGTACTGCTATGGGCGCCGGAAAGTCTGCTGTCGGTCAGTTTCCAGATGTCATTCGCCGCCGTTGTCTGCCTGACCGCCATCTACGAGGGCCTGGCGCCAATAATGACGCGCTGGCGCTCCGATGCCGGTCCCATCAAACGCTCCGGCCTTTATCTAACAGCGGTCTTGCTGACCACCCTTATCGCCAGCCTGGCAACGGCACCGTTTGCCTTGTACCACTTCAACCGTGTCGCCATGTTCGGTCTGGCCGCCAACCTACTCGCAGTGCCCCTGACGGCACTTTTCGTCATGCCCTGCGCCTTGGCGGCCTATCTGTTGCTGCCCTTTGGCCTGGAACAGCTGGCCCTGGTTCCCATGGGTTATGCGATCCAGGCGATCTTGTGGGTGGCCCACGGGGTCGCGGCCTGGCCCGGCGCCGTCGCTCTGGTGCCGGCCTTTTCCATTGCGGCGTTAACAGCCATGACCCTGGGTGGGCTATGGCTTTGTCTATGGCGCGGCCAATGGCGCTATGGCGGGGTACTTGTGATCGGCTTGGGCATCGCATTGGCGACGGGGGGCGATCCGCCCGACATTCTGATCGATGGCCGTGGCAAGGCCATGGCGGCGCGCTTGCCGAATGGCAATGTCCTGGTGGCGGCACCCTATAGAAGCAACAACATCACCCTGACGACCTGGTTACGCCGTTGGGGCAGGGCAGCACCGATCAAGGATGAGCGCATCATGCGCTGCGACCGGCTGGGCTGCAGCCTGGTGCATGGCGCCGCATCGGTCGGTTTCGCCCGTGATCCACGCGCCCTGGAAGATGATTGCCGCGTCGCTGATTTAGTGCTTTCGGCGGTACCGGTACGCTTCAATTGCCCGTCGGCGCGGATGGTCATCGATCGTTTTGATTTGTGGCGCCGGGGTGCCATCGCGGTGCGCTGGCGGGATGGCGCGATCAACATTGAAGGCGCCAACGATCATCGCGGCGACAGGCCGTGGAGCCGCCCCAAGGGGCGAAAAGCTCCCTAATACTGCCGCAGCAGACCGATCAGCTGGCCTTGAATTTTGACCCGGTCGGGCGGGAATATCCTGGTTTCGTAACTCTGATTGGCTGGTTCCAGCGCTACGGAATTGCCCTTGGAGCGCAGCCGTTTCAAGGTCGCCTCGTTGTCATCGATCAAAGCGACGACGATAGCGCCGTTTTCAGCCGTATCACTGCGTTTCAGAATGACCGTGTCACCATCGAGAATGCCCGCGTCGATCATTGAATCGCCGGCAACCTCCAAGGCGAAATGTTCGCCCCGCGCCAACATACCCCGTGGCACATCGACAAAATTGGACGGATCGCGCAACGCCTCGATCGGGGTGCCGGCGGCGATCCGGCCATAAAGGGGCATGGAAACGATATCATCGGAACTGGCCGTCTGATGGGACATCGCCGTGCTGAATTCGCCTTGAATAACATTGGGCGCCAACTTCTCACCGCCCGGCAGCACCGCATCTGGCAGTTGCAGGACCTCCAAGGCCCGGGCCCGATGGGCCAGACGCCGTATAAAACCGCGTTCCTCCAGCGCCGTGATCAGGCGATGAATGCCGGATTTTGATTTCAAATTCAGCGCATCCTTCATCTCGTCGAAAGATGGCGATATACCGTTCTGGCGAATATGTCCGTGGATAAACGTGAGAAGTTCGTGCTGTTTCCGCGTCAACATTCCATGACCCTCAATTGGCCGGGCCGCTTGTGCATAAGTCATGCACAATTCAACCCAAAAAACCATACCTTTGCCGGAACAAAAGCAAAACGTAGCTATATGTTCTAGTTTGGTTCTCGAATGTGGTCAAGAAATAATGTCGAATTGTGGATAGTTTATCCACAGGCCCGCCCCGATCGCAGTGTCAAATACCTGTGGTTTCGCCACTCAAGGGCAGAATTTCAACCCTTTCACCGGCTTTCGCGGGGTCTGCGTGGGGCGCCCGGAGGATCAGACAATCGGCTTTGGCCAGGCGGGAAAGCATGGAACTATCCTGTTTATCAAACGGCGTAACCACGGTTTCGCCATCTTCATTCAGAGACGCAGTGGCGCGTAGATAATCCTGCCGCAAATCATTGCCGGGCAGATCCTGTCCCAGGCGCGCGGTCTGGCTGGCGGCATGGGGGTCAAGGCCTAACATGGCGCGGACCGCGGGCCGTAGGTAGACGATGCCGCAAACTAGCGAAGACACCGGGTTGCCCGGCATCCCCATCATCGGCGTCTCGCCGATACTGCCAAAGATCAATGGTTTGCCCGGCCGCATGGCGATGCGCCAGAAATCCAGTTCCAGGCCATCCTGGCCCAGCACCTTGCGCACCAGATCATGATCCCCAACCGAAGCGCCGCCCAAGGTCACCAGCATATCAGCGCCACGGGCGCCCGCCGCCAAGGCACGCAGGGACGCTTCATCATCCGAGGCGATGCCCAGATCGATCGCTTCCCCGCCCGACGCCTTAATCAGACCCATCAGGGCAATGGTGTTCGACGAGATGATCTGGTTCGGGCCCACGGGTTCGCCAGGACGGACAATCTCGTCGCCGGTGGCCAACAGGGCAATGCGCGGGCGCCGGGCCACGGTCAGCCAGGGCACGTTCATGGCGGCGGCCAGACCCACATCGCGGGATGACAGTACCCGGTTTGCCGTGATGCCCACATCGCCAAGCTGAAAATCCAGGCCGGCGGGACGAACAAATTTGCCCGGCCAAGGCGCCACGGTCATGGTGATTTGATCGCCGGCGACTTCGGTGTCTTCCTGCATCACAATGGCATCGGCGCCCTTGGGAACCGGCGCGCCGGTGAAGATACGCGCGGTCTGTCCCGGCCCCACCTTTCCGCCAAAGGCATTGCCGGCGGCGGACTCGCCAATTTGCGTCAGGGTCGCGGGGACTTCCGCCACATCCGCGGCGCGTACCGCATAGCCGTCCATGGCGGAAACATCGGTCGGCGGTTGGGTCAGGCGGGCGGTAACATCGCGGGCCAGCACCCGGCCATGGGCGTCCGCCAGAGAGATGTTTTCGGTCGGCATCCGGTGCACCCCATCCAGGATGCGTTGCAGCGCCTCGGCGACAGAGATCATTCCATAAATCCTAATGTATTATCTTCACGATGCATCGTAATTACCTGATTTACCACCAGATTTGTGGATTAATCGAACGTCACATAATTGCATGCCGCGATCCACCGCCTTGCACATATCATAGATGGTCAGGCCGGCGACACTGACGGCGGTCAAGGCTTCCATCTCGACCCCGGTGCGCCCGGTCAGCTTGACCTCGGCCGTGATCTCGACGCTGTTTTCCGCCGCGTTACAGGAAAGCTCCAAACTGACCGATGAAAGTTGCAGGGGGTGGCACAGCGGGATCAGATCGGCGGTGCGTTTCGCCGCCATGATCCCCGCCAAACGGGCCACGCCCAGCACATCGCCCTTGGCCATGGCACCAGCCTGAACGCGGGCCAGGGTTTCGGGTGCCATTGTTACGCGCCCGGCGGCGCGCGCGATGCGTTCGGTGACCGCCTTGTCGCCAACGTCCACCATATGGGCGTTGCCCGCATCGTCGAAATGGGTCAGTTCAGCCATGGGTTAAACTCCCGTCATGAATTCAGCAAGTTCCGCACCGCGGCTTCCACATTCTCTTGGCGCATCAGGGACTCGCCGACCAGGAAACAATGACAGCCGGCCTTGCTAATGCGGAGCACATCGTCGTGGTTATTCAGGCCGCTCTCACTAATGCCCAGGGCGTCCTTGGGCATTTGTGCCGCCAACTCTTCCGTGGTGGCCAAATCCGTGACCATGGTCTTCAGATTGCGGTTGTTGATACCCAGCAGCCGGCTTTGCAGACGCATGGCCCGCTCCATTTCGCCGGCATCATGGACCTCAACCAGAACATCCATACCCCAATCGATGGCCACGGCCTCGAGCTCGGCTGCCTGGCCATCTTCCAGTGCCGCCATGATCAGCAAAATGCAATCCGCGCCCAAAGCCCGCGCCTCAACCACCTGATAGGGCTGCAACATGAAATCCTTGCGCAGCACGGGCAGATCGACGGCATTTCGCGCCTGGACCAAAAAATCATCGTGGCCCTGAAAGTACGGCACGTCCGTCAACACCGAGAGACAGCTGGCCCCGCCGCGTTCATAGGCCCGGGCCAGGGCCGCGGGATCGGAATCAGATCGGATCAGGCCCTTGGACGGCGAGGCCTTTTTATACTCGGCGATCAGACCATAGCGGCCATCGTCCACCGCCCCGCGCAGGGCGTTGGCGAAACCACGCACGGGCGAGGCGGTCTTGGCCACCGCCTCGACCTCCGCCAACGGGCGTTCAGCTTTGCAGGCTTCGATATGCAGGCGTTTGTCGGCGCAAATGCGGTCAAGAATGTCACTCATGATGCGCTCGGTGCGGTGCGATTGGTGATCTCCACCAAACGGTGCAGTTTTTCCAGGGCCAAGCCCTCGTCAATGGCCCTGGCCGCCATGGCCACGCCTTCAGGCAGGTCCGCCGCCTTATCGGCAATGATCAGGGCGGCGGCGGCATTGAACAGCACCACGTCGCGATAAGCCCCGGCAGCACCCTGCAACAGAGCGTTCAAGGCAGCGGCATTTTCCTCCGCCTCGCCGCCACGCAGATCCTCCAATGTGGCCAACGGCAGACCAGCCTGCGCGGGCAAGACCTCGAACTCGGTAATTTCGCCATTCTCCAGGGCAACTACATAGGTCGGGCCCGTGGTCGTGATCTCGTCCGTGCCGTCGGCGCCATGCACGACCCAAACCCGCTCCGAACCAAGGGTTCTTAGAACCTCCGCCATGGGGCGCAGCCAATGCCGGTCAAAGACGCCGATCAGCTGCCGCTTCACGCCCGCCGGATTGGACATCGGCCCGAGGATATTAAAGATCGTCCGGGTACCCATTTCAACCCGCGTCGGGCCGACGTTACGCATGGCGCCGTGATGGCGGGGGGCGGCCATGAAGCAGATACCCGCCTCGTCCAAGGCTGCCTGCAACAACGAAAAATCCGCGTCCACATTGATACCCAGGGTATTCTGCACATCGGTGGTACCGGTTTTCGAGGATGCGGCACGGTTGCCATGCTTGGCTATGGGCACGCCGCAACCGGCTACAACGATCGCGGTGGCGGTGGAAATATTCAGCGTATGTTTGCCGTCACCGCCCGTACCGACGATATCCATGGCACCGGGCGGCGCCTTTATGGGCGTCATGCGGTCGCGCATGGTCATCACGCCGCCGGTAATTTCATCCACCGTTTCACCGCGCACCCGCAGGGCCATCAAAAAGGCGCCCATCTGGGACGGCGTGGCATCGCCCGACATCATCACATCGAAGGCCGCGCGGGCCTGTTCCACGTTCAATGAATCGCCGTCGGCCACAATGGCGATCAGCGCTTTGAAATCTGGCATATCCCCGACCATCGACGGTTCTCCAACCCTGCGAATACCGGCAGCCCGTATTGGCTGCGCGGCACAACAAACCGCGCCTCATGGATGTCGTCAAGGCTCCATTACGCGAAATTGGGTCGAATCGGCGAAAAGATCGCCGCGCCCTCTGATCCGATCCACCCCGCCCGAGCCATGGCCGCACGAAATTCCCTTTTTTTAGGCGGACTCGCGGGCATCGTTCGACGGTTGCCATTTCACTACCGTCTTTTTTAATACCTATATGGTAGATTACGGCCCAGAATTCATCTGGGGACTCGATTAAGAGGGAGCTGGCCACTGGCCCAGAAAACGCTGAAAGATGCGCCGATGCAGGGCAAGCAGAAGCGGCCCGTACGGCAGCGGCGGGCGCGCCGGCGGCAGGCGCGGTTGATGACAAAAGCCCTGTTGGTGGCGGTAGCCGGCTTTGCCGCCGGCCTGGGCGTGACCACGGCGCTGACCTTTACCTTGCCGGGGCCAAATGGCGGCGGCCCGCAGGCCACCGCATCACCCGTGACAAAGGCAATGATGGCGAACGGTTTTGTCGAACAGCGCATCGCCCTGACACCACCACCCGCCGAGACGGTAACGCAAACGGTGAAGCAGGAAGCGCCGCCACCGGCCGTGGCAGTGGCAGTGGCAGTGAAAATTCCACCCGCCCCTATTGTTGCGAATGTCACGGAGCCTGCACCGGCACCCAAAGCGGACCCGGCCATACGGGCGGTCGAGCAACCGGCAATCGTGACGGCAAATCTGGCGCCACCGGCACCTGATGCGGGGCCAGTGGCGGCGGTGGAGGCGGAAGCGGAAGCGGAGGACGAAGCCGATGTGGTGCAACCGGTGTCAGGCCCCGCCATCGCGATCGATGTGGCGGCGGCTGAGCGGCACGAGCAGATCGAACACGAGAATGTCCGCCTGGCGAATTTGACCGCGCCGCCGGTGCTGCCCCCCGCACCACCGCCCCTGCCACAGGTGGCAACCGCGAGGTCCGATGCATTGGACGTGTCACGATTGAGCGCGCCCCGGCCAACCTGGAAACGTTTTGCCGCCCTGTCGCCCGGCATTGGCGATCCGGCCCAGATCTCTCCCCTGGTTAAGGTCGCGATCGTGCTTGATGATATGGGGCTTAGCCAATTCCGTTCGGACCGGGCCATTGCGCTACCCCGGCCCATCACACTTGCCGTCCTGCCCTATGGCAATCATCTGGCCGGGCTGGTGGCCAGGGCGCGGACGGCCGGGCATGAAATTCTGGTGCATCTGCCCATGGAACCCAAGGCCGCCGACGCGGACCCAGGTCCAAATGCCCTGTTGACCGGCCTGCCGATCGCGGAACTGGACCGCCGGATCGCGGCGAATTTGGCGCGGCTGGACGGCTATGTGGGCATCAACAATCATATGGGCAGTCTGTTCACCGCCTCGGCGCGGGAGATGCGCCGGGTCATGGCCGCCCTGCAATCACGGCAACTACTGTTTCTTGATAGTCTGACCACGGGCAAGTCCACCGGCCACCGCCTGGCGCGGGAGTATGGCATTCCCACCGTGGTGCGTGATGTATTTCTGGACAATGACCGCAACCCCGAGAAAATCAGGCAACAGCTGGAAATGACCGTGGCGACGGCGCGTAGACACGGCCAGGCCATCGCCATCGGCCATCCCTATCCCGAAACCTTGAGCGCCCTGGAAGGCTGGCTTCCGGGACTGCGCGCCCGTGGTCTGGTGCTGGTCCCCATAAGCGCATTGGTCGAGGAAAGCGCGCCGGTACAATCAAAGCATTACGCGGGCAGGCAGGGACAGTAGCGTAAAAGGGACAGCGGTATGATTGAAGTGCGGGGCCTGCGGAAGAGTTTCAACAAGATCGAAGTATTACGCGGGATCGATTTCACAGCCCGGAATGGCGAGATCACCGGTCTGATCGGGCCCAATGGCGCCGGCAAGACGACGACCCTGCGCATGCTCTATACCGTGTTGCGGCCCGATGGCGGCCAAGCCTTTGTCGATGGCCACGATGCCAACATTGAACGGCTAACGGTGCAACGAAGGATCGGCGTTTTGCCTGACAACCGGGGCCTGTACCCGCGCCTGACCGCGCGGGAGCATGTGCGTTATTTTGGCCGCTTGCACGGCTTGGGCGGACCTGAGTTGGAGAGCCGTATAGACCGTCTGGTGGAACGCCTGGGCATGGAGGATTTCGCCGACCGCCGCTCCAAGGGCTTTTCCAAGGGCCAGACCCTGAAGGTTGCCCTGGCCCGCGCCCTGGTACATGAGCCGGCCAACGTAATTCTGGACGAGCCAACCAATGGCCTGGACATCGGCTCTTCCCGGGCGGTGCGGGAATTGATCAGGGAAATCCGCGACCAGGGGCGCTGCGTGTTGTTTTCCAGCCATATCATGGGCGAGGTCGAGGCCTTGTGCGACCGCGTCATCGTCATTTCCGATGGCCTGATCGTCGCCAATGGAAAGCCTGAGGAATTGCGCCAGGCCACCGGCGAGGGCGATCTTGAAGACGTCTTCCTGGCAACTATCAGGCAAGCCGAAGCGGCTAGCCCCAATGCTGGTGGTAGTACGAGCCGTGCGTAACATCTGGATTGTTTTCCTCAAGGAAAGCATCGATAACCTGCGTGATCGACGCAGCTTGTTCCTGGCGCTGATCTATCCGGTGATCGGCGCCTTGCTGCTGGGCATGCTGGTCAGTTTCGTGGGCGGCATGTTTCGCGGCCAAGGCGACAGCACCCTGCATCTGCCTGTGGCCGGCGCCGAGCGGGCACCGGCGCTGATCAGCCATCTGGAAAGCAAAGGCGTCATTATCCGCCCCGCGCCAGTTGATCCGCGGCGTGCGGTGCGCCGGGGCGAGGCGGACGCGGTTTTGGTTATTCCCGGCGGCCACGCAGAGAAATTCGCCGCCCAGCGCACCGCCCGCCTGAACATGGTGGTCAACGCCACGCGCCTATCCACCGTTATCAAGGTCAGCCGCGTGGTCGGGCTGTTACGGGACTATGGCCGGGAGGTGGGGCAACAGCGCCTGCGCGCCCACGGCGTCGATCCAGGGGTTGCCGCGCCATTGGAAATACGTTCCACCAACGTCGGGCGCTCACGCAATCTGGCTGGCTTTTTCCTAAACATGTTACCGCCCTTCATCATCTTCACGATCTTCGTTGGCGGTGTTTATCTGGCAATCGACACCACTTCGGGAGAGCGGGAGCGCGGCTCGTTGGAGCCACTATTGGCCAATCCCGTGCCCCGTTGGCAATTCATGCTGGGCAAGGCGATGGCAACCTTTGCCTTCACCCTGACCGCCGTGCTGGTGCAATTGCTGGCTTTCAAAATCATGTTTGAAATTGTCGCCGCCGGCGAATTCGGCATTAAGATCAACCCAGGCCTGGGTGCCTTCATCGGCGTCGCCTTGCTTTGCCTGCCTTTGATTGGCTTCGCCGTTGCCCTGCAAATTATCGTCGCCACGGTATCGCGCAGCTATAAGGAAACCCAGACCTATCTGGGCCTGCTGCCTCTCTTGCCGTCCCTGCCGGGCATGATTCTGGTTTTCGTGCCGGTAAAGGCGCAAATCTGGATGATGGCAATACCGACATTTGGACAGATCCTGTTAATCGGCCGCCTGATGCGTCAGGAAACAGCGGTATGGTTGCATATCGGCGTATCGGTTGCGGCCACCACCCTGATCACCACGCTCCTGCTTGCTGGCGCGGCCCATCTGTACAACCGGGACCGAATGTTATTCGGCGGTTAGATCGCTTTCAGGCTGCTCTAGCCCAAAGGCCGCAACAGGAGTAAGCTGTTGGCGCCGCAGAGGGCAGGTAAAAAGGGGCCAGGCAATCGTGTCGAACAATAATGAAGGCCGACTGGCCAACATTCGTTTGCTGGAAGGCCTTGGTGACGAGGAAAAAAGCGGGCTGGAAAAGCGCTGCCGCTGGCGGCGCTATAAGACAAACGAACAGATACTGGATAAAGACAGCAACGACCGGGACGTCTATTTCGTCGCCGAGGGTACTGTGCAGGTAGTCAATTTTTCCATGACCGGACGGGAAATCGCCCTAGCCCGTCTGCATTCCGGCGCCTTTTTTGGCGAACTATCGGCAATCGATGGCCAGCCCCGCTCGGCCAGCGTCGTGGCTTTGGAGGATTGCCTGCTGGGCTCGTTGTCGCCGCAATTGTTCATCGATCAGATTATCGGCCATCCGGAACTGGCGGTCCGTGTGCTGGGCCGGCTGGCGGGCATTGTGCGCAGTTGCGATGAACGGATCATGGATCTCTCCACCTTGGGTGCGGTCGAACGGGTATATCGGCAGTTGTTGCGCCTGGCCGAGGAAAGCCCGGTCGATCCCGGCAGCTGGCTGATCCGCAACCTGCCCACCCACAAGGCCATCGCGGCCATGGCCTCGACCACGCGGGAAACCGTGGCCCGCTCCATATCGCAGCTGGGTGCCGGCAATATTGTCGAGCGCAAGGGCCGCATTTTATATTTACGCGACCGTGACCGCCTGGAAAAACTGGCAGGTGTCCTGGATAATGCCCTGGAAGAGGATTTTTCCCGCTGATCAACTCTGTATGACTGGGGCTGATTATTGGAGGCCCATATTCAGAGGCTGATGATCAGAGGCTGATGGTCAATTTCCGGCACCCGCCAATGTCGTCCCGATCAATTCGAATAAACGAATAATTTCCTCGCCGATCGAGAACAAGGCCGCGATGATGGCAACACTGATACCAGTGCCGATCAAGGCGTACTCCATGGCTGTCGCGCCGGACTGATCCGCCAAACCGGATCGTTTCAGGGCAGCTCTCGCGATGGTCGCGGTCTTGGCCCACATATTTGCTTCCTTTAACTAATGTCACGTCGGCAGCATAAAAAAGCCGACCGCGACAGAGGACCTCCCGCCCGTCTCACCTATATTGGCTATAAAGACGTAAAGAAAACCCTACTTCGTGGTTAATAGATGCTAAAGATATTCAGTAAACCGCCCAAGCGGGCAACCGGGAGCTACCGATGGCGAGAATAGTGCTTTGTATAGTGGCTTTAACCCTCCTCACGGCATGCATGACCCAGGAACCAACATGGTACGAAGACCGCTGCTTAAGGCTTGGTTTCAAAGCCGGTAGCGCGAAATTTAATGATTGCATCGCACGGGACCGGCGCTGGATTGAAGACAATGAACACCGCGCCAGCGGCACCGTCGGGCCGTGATGGAATTCTTCAATCCTACGGCAAATTTCGCTGAATAAGATCGACCCTGGCCTGCAAACGCTGCAAAGCGGGTTCGGGCTGCCCGCCCATCGCCCGTATGGCGCCAATCGTACCCGCCAGATAACCGCGCGAGGTGCCTTTGCGCCCCTCCCCCTGGGCGACCAGACGGGCGCCGTGCGCCAACGGTTGCTTGCCGATATAACGTGGATGGCGCGGATCGGCGGCGAATGTCAGGGCGGGGACAATCCCCTGCCCGGTATGCACCGGCACCTGAATATGGCGATAGGCGGCTTCGCGCCGGCGTAGATAGCCTTGGGTCCGCCACCAATGTCCTGGCGCCACCCGAAAAACACTGCCCAGACATTCCCCGCCCGGCACCAAGGTTAGAATCAGGCCGGGCCGCGACGCCGAGCCCCAGGCCAGGGTACTATACAAGGCATGGGCACGGTGCCAGCCCTGCAACAGAGCTGGGCGGCGCTCCACATAGGGAAAATCCGGCTGCCACATGAGCGAGCCATAACCGAAGACCCAGTGTTGCCGCGCCATGGCTATTAAAGTTTCGGCTTTACGTATGATGCCAGCATGCGCGTGGGTTCGTCGGTCTCGTAGGCGTCGCCAAAGGGATCGATACCGGCCTCGATCGCGGCGGCCAGACCCAGCGTTTCCCATTTGCCGATCAGGGCCTTTTGTGCGCGGACAACAAGGGGACCAGCCTCCAGAATCCGCTCCAGCCAGGTTTCCACCCAATCATCCAGCGCCGCCGCCGGCACCAGTTTCTCGACAAAGTGCATGGCAAAGGCTTCCTCGGCGCCGTAATTCATGCCCGTCAGCAATAGCTCCCGCGTCTTGCCCCAGCCAATCAGTTGCGGCAGCAGCGCGGCCTCGATGACCGAGGGCAGGCCCACCTTCACTTCCGGCATGCCCATGACGAAGCTGTCATCGGCAACACGAAAATCACAAGCCGCCGCCAGTTCCAAACCGGCGCCCATGCAATAGCCGCGCAACCGGCCTATGACCGGCACCGGCAGGGTTCGGATCGCCTGGGCCGCCAGATGTATTTGCGTAATAAAGTCGCGCGCGCTGTTGGGCTGCAACGTCGCCAGCTCGTTCAGATCAGCGCCCGCCATGAAGGCCTTATCGCCCGCCCCGGTCAACACCGCCGCGCGCAATTGATCATCCTGGGCCAGACTTTCGAACGCCGCCTTCAAATCCGCCACCAACGGCATGGAGCCGGCGTTCAGGCGCCGTGGATTGTCCATGCGCACCCAGGCAATGCGCCCAACCGTTCGTTCCTGAATTTCCACATGTACCGTCGGTTTTACATCCGTCATCCACTCAGCCTCTAAATACTTGTTAATAGCACTTGATATCACAGGCCAAGGCGGTGCCAACACTTGATTGGCTCACGCCAGGGGAAAAGGCATGCTAGATTGCCGCCATGGGAAGCGAAGACAAAATATCCGTGATGGCGCTGGTCGTCGCCGGCGGCCGAGGTACGCGCCTTGGCGGCCCGATGCCAAAGCAATATCAAAGCCTGGCCGGCATCCCCGTGCTGCGTCACGCGCTGCTGGCCTTTTGCCACCATCCCGCCATCAATGCCGTGGCCACGGTGATCGGCGCCGAGGACCAGGAGCTGTATGATCAGGCCGCCCAGGGTCTGGAACTGCTGCCGCCCATCGTGGGTGGCGACAGCCGGCAGCAATCAGTTCTGAACGGTCTTCGGGGCCTCGCCCCCCTGACGCCTGACCTGGTTTTGATCCACGACGGCGCGCGGCCCTTTGTCTCGGCCACGGTGATCAATAATGTTCTGGCCGGCCTCGACAGCCACGATGGCGCCATCGCCGCTATTCCGGTGGTTGATAGCCTAAAGCGCGGCGATGATGGTGCGATCATTGAAGAAATACCACGCGATGGCCTTTGGCAGGCGCAAACGCCGCAGGGTTTTGTCTTTTCCACAATCCTGGCGGCGCACGAAAATGCCTCCGACGGCCATACGGATGATGCCTCCCTGGCGCGGGCCGCCGGCCTGGACGTAGCATTGGCGGCGGGCGCGCCAGAGAACGGCAAGATCACCACGGCCGAGGATCTGGCCCGCGCCGATGGCGCCCATGCCGCCCGCCTATTCGATGTGCGCGTCGGACAAGGCTTCGATGTGCACCGGTTCGAGCCCGGCGCCTGGGTCCGCCTGTGCGGCGTTGATATTCCCCATGCCGCCCAACTGGCGGGCCATAGTGACGCCGATGTGGCCCTGCACGCGGTTACCGACGCCATATTGGGTGCCATTGGCGACGGCGACATTGGCCGGCATTTCCCCCCCAGCCAGACGCAATGGCGGGATGCGGATTCCGCCCGCTTTGTTTCCTTTGCCGTGGATCGGGTACATGCCCTGGGCGGCCGTCTGGCGCATCTGGACCTGACGATCATCTGCGAGGCACCGCGCATTACACCTCATCACGAGGCCATGGCAGCCCGTTTGAGCGCCATTCTGGGCCTGGAAGCCAACCGGGTCAGCATCAAGGCGACGACCACGGAACGTCTTGGCTTTACCGGACGCAATGAAGGCATCGCCGCCCAAGCCACCGCCACCGTGCGGCTGCCGATCTGAATGGCCTCCATCTTCTCCAAGCCGGCCCTGCCGCTTTCTCATCCCGCCTGCCTGCTGGCAACCTGGTTCGGCAGCGGCCTGCTGCGACCAGCGCCCGGCACCTGGGGTTCGTTGGCGGCGCTGCCTTTCGCCTGGGGTATCGCCTATTTCGCCGGACCCATTGCCCTGGCCGTGGCGACAGGCGCGGTTTTTGCTCTGGGGTGCTGGGGGGCGGGCGTTTACGAACGGGCCAGCGGCGGCAAGGACCCAGGCGTGGTGGTGATCGACGAAGTGGCCGGACAATGGTTGGTGTTGATCGCGGCGCCGTTGGATCCTTGGTACTATCTGGCGGGGTTCGTGTTGTTCCGGATTTGCGACATCCTCAAACCCTGGCCGGCCAGCTGGGCCGACCGCAATGTCACGGGCGGCCTGGGCATCATGTTGGACGATATCCTGGCTGCGTTGTTTGGCTTGGCGGCGATCGCTGCATTTCGCGTTTGGTACTAATTTGTAGGAGATAAGAGATGAAATTCGGCGGCATGGTATCGACCAAGATCGATGATTGGCAAATGTTTCCCTATCTGGAGGAACTTGGCTACGATTGCGGCTGGGTGCCGGATTCACAGATGATCTGGTCCGATTGCTACGCCACGATGGCGCTGGCGGCGGTGCATACGTCCAAGCTGCGCCTGGGCACCGGCGTGGCTATCGCGGGCACCCGTCTGGCACCTGTCACGGCACATTCAATTGCCTCCATCAACAAGCTGGCGCCGGGGCGGACTTTTTTGGGTATCGGCACCGGGCATACCGCCATGCGGGTAATGGGCCAGAACCCCATGCAGCCGACCGCCTTCCGTGACTATCTGCGCGTCGTGCGCGGCTTGCTGGCTGGCGAGGAAGTGGACTACCAGGGCAAACCGATCAAATTTCTCGACCGGGAACTGGAATGCATCAATACAGAGCACAAGGTGCCGATCTATGTCGCGGCCAACGGCCCCAAGGCGCTGGCGGCGGCGGGCGCGTACGGCGATGGGCGGATCGGGGCTGGGAACGAGCCTTATGGCCTGTTGTCAAAAAACCTCAAGCGCATGCGGCAGGGCGCCGAGGATGTCGGCCGGCGGCTAGATGACAACTTTCATACCTCGGTGCTGACGTTTGCCTGCGTGCTGAAACCCGGCGAAGATTTGACATCTGACCGGGTCATTGACGAGACCGGGGCGGAAGTCGTCTCGTCGCTGCATTTTTGGTACGAGATCTATCGCCAGCGGGGCGACGACGGCTTCATCCTGGGCGAGGTTCGCGATGTCTGGGAAGCCTACAAAAACTATGTGGAAACCGAGATGCCGGAAGACCGCCGGCATCAAATCCTGCACACGGGCCATTGCTCGTTCCTTCCCCCCGCCGAACGGCGCTTCATCACGCCCGAGATGATCAAGGTTTCCGGCGGCTTCGTGGGTGAACCGGACGAGATCATCGAGCGTCTGCGGAAGTTGGAGGCCGGTGGCCTGCGCGAGATAGCTCTGTTGCCCCCTATCGCGGTAGCGCGGGAAAATTTCAAGGACTTCGCCGAACAGGTCATGGCGAAATATTAGGAATAAAAACTCATGTTTAGCGATGAATTGACGGCCCAGGCGAAGGCGTTGTTACAGGATTGCCGCGAGGCGCGGGTCATGGTGGCGACGGCGGAATCCTGCACGGGCGGCCTGATCGCCGGCTGCCTGACGGAGATCGCCGGTTCTTCCGACGTGGTGGACCGTGGCTTTGTCACCTATTCGAACGACGCCAAGAACGCCATGCTGGAGGTGCCCATGGCCTTGATCGAGGGTCATGGCGCGGTCTCGGAACCGGTCGCCCGCGCCATGGCCGAGGGCGCCATCGCGAAATCCGCCGCCGATCTGGCGGTCGCCGTGACCGGGGTGGCGGGGCCGGGCGGCGGCACGGCGGATAAACCCGTGGGCCTGGTGCATCTGGCTTGCGCCAAACGGGGCGGGGCGACCCTGCACCGCGAACAACACTATGGCGATCTAGGCCGTGGTGGCATTCGGCAGGCGACCATCCGCACCGCGCTGGAAATGTTGGCGCAACAGATTAACGGCGCCTGAGCCCAGAATGCCGATCCGGATGCCAATCAATACGCCACCCAGCATCGCCACCCGGCAAATGTCGCTCGCTCTTATGGGCGCCATCATTGTTCAATTGGCCGCCGCCTTGTGGGGCCGGCGGCTGCTGGGCGCCGAACACGGACCGGCGGCGATGTTACTGGCCTATCTGGTGGTGCCCAGCCTGGCCGCGATCATCTGGCTTTGGTTCGCGGCCGTCTGGCGTGAACGGGATGGCTGGAGCCGCCTTGGTTTTGCCTGGATTGACCGCCGCTGGTTGCTCCGCGCCGTCGCTTTGGGACTACTTTCCGTACCGGTTCTAATGCTGGTGACGGCCATTACCAAACCGGTTTTCGGCCCGGCCAAGAACCCGGCCCTGCCTCTCTCCGGAGCGGAAGCGTGGAGCCAGCCGTCCTATCTGCTGATGCTGTTCCTTGGCATCGTGGTCCTGGCGCCCCTGATGGAGGAAATGATCTTTCGCGGCCTGTTGTTCGGCTGGCTGCGCCGGCATCTAGGACTTTGGCAGGCCGCCGCCCTGGCCGCCCTGGGACATGCGATTTTGCATTTCGATCTTGGCGCCCTGCCCGGCCTGTTCGCGCTGTTTCTATTCCTGGCCTGGATCTATGAATACTCGCAAAGCCTGTGGGTACCGGCAATCATCCACGCCGTCCATAACTTCGCGGTGCTGCAGTTACCCTGAGGCAGGCCTTTCGCCATTGCCATAATTTATCGCTGCACGCTGACCGAACGGTTGGCAGTACGGCAACTATGGTGTAAAAGCCCCCCTTCGTTATGCGTGTCCGCGTACCTATATACGTTATCAATATGGGATATTGGCGGGACGCGGTTTGTTGCGCGGTTTGATCACTGACCGTGGCGCAATCCATCAGCTAGGTGCGAATTATGCAAGAAGTGTTGTTGGTTGTTCACTTGATGCTGGCGATCGCCATCGTCATCACTGTTTTGTTGCAGCGTAGCGAGGGCGGCGCGCTGGGCATGGGCGGCGGTAGCGGCGGCGGCGGCGGCGGTGGCGGCGGTCTGATGACCGGGCGCGAGGCGGCCAATTTGCTGACCCGCTCAACGGCCGTTCTGGCGGCTTGTTTTTTCGCCACATCGCTGACCCTGACCATCATGGCCACTGGTTCGAGCGAGCGAAAATCGATCCTGGAGCAATCGGAAACTGGTAGTTCCACGAATCAACCAGTCGTGCCCGCCGGACCGACCGTACCGACCGATAAATAGTTTCGCCTGTTCGGCCCGGAAAAGCGGCAAAAACTGGATATTCGTCAGCCGTTAGCGAAGTAAGGCTTTGGCCCTTGGGCTGCCTGGCTTAGAATGTAGTTCCATGACGCGGTATATATTCATAACCGGCGGCGTGGTTTCCTCGTTAGGTAAGGGATTGGCATCGGCGGCCCTGGGCGCTTTGTTACAAGCGCGTGGCTATTCCGTACGCCTGCGCAAGCTTGACCCCTACCTGAACGTTGATCCGGGAACCATGAGCCCCACCCAGCACGGCGAAGTCTACGTCACCGATGACGGTGCCGAGACCGACCTGGATCTGGGCCATTACGAGCGCTTCACGGGCGTCTCCTCCCGCCAGAGCGATAATGTCACCACCGGCCGGATCTATCAGGATATCCTGGCCAAGGAACGCCGGGGCGACTATCTGGGCGGCACCGTGCAGGTCATCCCCCATGTGACCAATGCCATCAAGGAATTTGTCCTGAACGAGACCGAGGGCACGGATTTTATTCTTTGCGAGATCGGCGGCACCGTCGGCGATATCGAGAGCCTGCCATTTTTGGAAGCTATCCGGCAATTGGGCAACGATCTGCCGCGTGGCCAGACCGCCTATATTCACGCCACCCTGGTGCCCTTCATCAAGGCGGCGGGCGAATTAAAAACCAAGCCGACCCAGCATTCGGTGAAGGAGCTGCGCTCCATCGGCATTCAGCCCGACGTTCTGCTCTGCCGCAGCGAGCGGGAAATTCCGGCCCACGAGCAGCGCAAGATCGCCCTGTTCTGCAATGTGCGGGAAAGCGCGGTGATCCAGGGCCTGGACTGCAGCTCGATCTATGAAGTGCCCCTTGCCTATCATGCAGAGGGGCTCGACCGGGAGGTCTTGAGCATCTTCGGTATCGAGAACCCGCCGGAGCCCGACCTGAGCCGCTGGCGGGAGATCCATGACCGCATCTCATCGCCGGAGGGCACGGTAAAAATTGCCATCGTGGGCAAATATACCGACCTGCAGGATGCCTATAAATCTCTGGGGGAGGCCTTGGTGCATGGCGGTATGGCCAACCAGGTGAAGGTGGAACTGCAATGGATCGAGAGTGAGACCTTCGAACAGCCCGATGCGGTGCAGCGCCTGGAAGGCGTGGATGGTATTCTGGTCCCAGGCGGTTTTGGCGAGCGTGGTTCGGAAGGCAAAATCGCCGCCGCGACGTTCGCAAGGGAGAAGAACGTTCCCTATTTCGGCATCTGTTTCGGCATGCAGATGGCGGTGATCGAGGCGGCACGAAACCTTGCTGGTCTACCTGACGCCTCATCCACTGAATTTGGCACCTGCAGCGATCCCGTGGTTGGCCTGATGACCGAATGGAGCGACGGCAACAGCCTGCAAACCCGCGGCATCGATGATGACAAGGGCGGCACCATGCGCCTGGGGCAATATCAATGCCAGCTGCAGCAAGGCTCGAAAGTTAATCAGGTTTACGCCAACGGCGCCGGCGACAGCGCCTCGGGAAGCATGATGATTTCCGAACGTCACCGGCACCGCTATGAAGTCAACATCAACTACCGGGAAAAACTGGAAGCGGTAGGCCTGCATTTCTCCGGCCTCTCACCCGACGGCGCCTTGCCGGAAATCGTGGAATTGCAAAATCATCCCTGGTTCATCGGCGTGCAGTTCCACCCGGAACTAAAATCAAAACCGTTTGAGCCCCATCCCCTGTTTGCCTCGTTCATCGCCGCCGCCGTCGATCAGATGCGCATGGTGTAGTGGTATGGTTGACGTCGCCATTGGCAAGATCACGGTTGGCAATGACCAACCGCTAACCCTGATCGCCGGCCCTTGTGCCATGGAAGGGCGGGAGCACGCCTTGGAAATGGCAGACCGCCTGACCGACATGGCCGACGGCCTGGGCTTTGCACTGATCTATAAATCCTCGTTCGACAAGGCCAACCGCACCTCGTTGGACAGCCCACGGGGCATCGGCATCGAAGCGGCCCTGGACATCTTCGCCGAGATCAAGCAGCGTTTTGACTGCCCGGTACTGACCGATGTGCACACCGAAGCGCAATGCGCCCAGGCCGCGTCAGTGGTCGATGTCTTGCAGATCCCGGCTTTTCTATGCCGGCAGACGGATCTGTTGCTGGCGGCGGCGGCCACCGGCCGCGCGGTCAACGTCAAGAAGGGGCAGTTCCTAGCACCTTGGGACATGGCCAATGTGGTGGCCAAGCTGACGGGCAGCGGCAACAGCAACGTACTGGTCACCGAACGCGGCGCCTCGTTCGGCTATAACACCCTGGTCAGCGACATGCGCGCCCTGCCGGTGCTAAAGGATATCGGCCAGCCGGTAGTGTTTGATGCCACCCATTCGGTTCAGCAGCCGGGCGGCCAGGGCGGCACCTCCGGCGGGCAGCGGGAAATGGTGCCCGTACTGGCCCGCGCCGCCGTGGCCATTGGCGTTGCCGCCGTCTTCATGGAAACCCACGAAGATCCCGACAGCGCACCATCGGATGGTCCCAACATGGTGCCCGTGGATCAGTTGGGACCGTTGATGGAGACCCTGCTAGCCTTTGACCGACTGGCCAAGGCGGGCTAGCGGTGGAGCCCGAACAGGCGCGGGCGGAGATCGACGGCCTTCTCGAAGAATTGCTGGAGCGTTACGACCTGCGCGTCCGGTCCGCCCACAACCGGGCCCGCTCGGATGCCGGACCGTCGCTCATGGGCGGTATGCGCAGTTTTGATCATTACACTTTTAATTATGTGCGCGAAGCGGCGGACGATTGCCTGCGCGATGCCTCCATGGTGCTGCTGGAATACGCCGGCGAGCGGGGGGTTGAACCGGGGCAATTGATCGAGGCCGCGCGCGCTTGCCTGGGCCAGCACTTCCAGGGGATCAAGAACTACCTGTACGACGACATCAACCAACCCCCAGCCCACGAATACGGCATGCGCCCGAGCCGGGAATCCCTGGCCGAGGTCAGCCGCTATCTCGATGAACGTCTGGCAAACGCCATGACGTCCCTGGGCCGGGGCCGTCTGGATGAACGTTTGCGGCCCAGGGTCAGCATTCTCGGCCCCATTCTGCAGCGCTTTGGCGGTGGTCATCGGGTGGCCATGTACATCGTTGCCGCCGCCCTGATATGGGCCCTGTTGTCGGGTCTTTGACAGCGTCGGGGAGAGGCGGTAAGAGCCGGTAGCAGCCGTTAGTTCTCCGTGCCGCCCGCTCCCCCGGCCCGGCCACCCACAAGGTACCATAAATGGGTGGCCGGGCCGGGGGAGCGGGAGGTCCAGCCAACATCGTAAGGACAAATTCATGAGTGGAATAATCGATATCGTCGGGCGGGAAATCCTGGACAGCCGGGGCAATCCCACGGTGGAGGTCGAGGTGACCCTGGACAGCGGCGCCTTTGGCCGGGCCGCGGTACCTTCGGGCGCCTCCACCGGTGCCTACGAAGCGGTGGAACGGCGCGACGGCGGCGACCGCTATCTTGGCAAGGGCGTGCTGGGCGCCGTCGATGCCGTCAATGGCGAGCTGTTCGATGCCCTCTCGGGCCTGGACGCCGATGATCAGGCCGGCATCGATGCCATCATGTGCGATCTGGACGGCACACCGAACAAGGCAAATCTGGGCGCCAATGCCATTCTGGGCATCAGCCTGGCGGTGGCCAAGGCGGCCGCCGTGGATGCCGGCCTGCCGCTGTACCGCTATGTGGGCGGGGTTGGCGCGCGCCTGCTGCCGGTGCCGATGATGAATATCGTCAATGGCGGGGCGCATGCGGATAACCCCATCGACATCCAGGAATTCATGATCATGCCGGTACGGGCCGAAAGCTTCCGCGAAGGCCTGCGCATGGGCGCGGAAGTCTTCCATACCCTGCGCGGCGCCCTGAAGGATGTGGGCCACAACACTAACGTCGGCGACGAAGGCGGCTTCGCGCCCATGCTGAACAGCGCCGACGAGGCCATGGGCTTCGTGATGAAAGCCATCGAAGGCGCCGGCTACCGCCCCGGCGAGGACATCTATCTCGCCCTCGATCCAGCCTCGACGGAATTCTACCGCGACGGCAAATATCACCTGGACGGCGAAGGCAAGGTCCTGGATGGCCCGGAAATGGCCGCCTACTACCAGGATCTGGCCGACCGCTACCCGATCATCTCTATCGAGGACGGCATGGCCGAGGATGACTGGGCCGGCTGGGCTGCCTTGACCAAGGCCATTGGCGACCGGGTGCAGTTGGTGGGCGATGATCTGTTTGTCACCAATCCCGTGCGTCTGGCCGAGGGCATCGACAAGGGCGTGGCCAATGCCATTCTGGTCAAGGTCAACCAGATCGGTACGTTGTCCGAGACCCTGGATGCGGTGGAGATGGCCCATAAAGCCGGCTACCGCGCCGTGATGTCCCATCGTTCCGGCGAGACCGAGGATGCCACCATCGCCGATCTGGCGGTCGCCACCAATTGCGGCCAGATCAAGACCGGCTCGCTGGCCCGCTCGGACCGGCTGGCGAAATATAACCAGCTCCTGCGCATCGAAGAAGAACTCGGACCCCAGGCACGTTATGCCGGCGCCTCCGTATTGATGGGATGAGCGCCGCCGAAAAAGCTCCCGTCGCCCTGGTCGCGGGCGTCGGCCGGGGAACGGGCGGCGCCGTGGCCCGGCGCTATGCCGCCGCCGGCTATCGCGTCGCGCTGTTGGCCCGCTCGGAAAGCCGTATGAAGGAATTCGAGGCGGAGCTGGAAGGTAGCCTGGCCATCCCCTGCGACGTGACGGACGAGGCGGCGGTGGAAGCCGCCGTCGCCACCTGCCGTGCCGAATTGGGCGAACCGGACGTGGTGGTGCATAACGCGGCCCGCGGCACCCACGGCACCTTCATGGAAATCGATCCAGCAGACATGGAAGAAAACTTCCGGGTCAACACCATGAGCCTGCTGTATCTCGCGCGTGCCGTCGCCCCCGCCATGATCGAACGGGGCAGCGGTGCCATCATGGTCACCGGCAACACCTCCGCCCTGCGTGGCAAGGCGAATTTTTCGGCCTTCGCCCCCACCAAGGCGGCCCAGCGCATCCTGGCTGAGTCCATCGCCCGCGACCTGGGCCCGAAAGGCATTCACGTCGCCTATATCGTCATCGACGCGGTGATCGATCTACGCTGGACCCGCCGCAGCCGTCCCGATTTCAAGGACGAGGATTTCGCCCACCCCGACGATCTGGCCGAAAGCATCTTCCAAATCAGCCAGCAGCCCCGCTCCGCCTGGTCGTTCTACACAGAGCTACGACCCTTCAAGGAACCCTGGTAGCTTAGAAAAGTGTCGGATCATTCTACCACACATTTTCAGCCTGCATCAGCGAAAGTTCATGAAGCTAACCCTCATTGCAGTCGGATCTATAATGCGCTTACTGGCCAAGACACGCCTCAGCGCCGCCAAGAATGTCCCCACGCGAACCCTGTCCTCCGGTGTGACGAGGTAGTCCGGAGAATTCCCTCGGACAATCAAAGTGGCCTCCGGGTGACCTTCCTCCAAGCTCTTGATAATCAAGCCGATATAACGTTTTAGGACCTCCAAGGAGGACAGATCCTCCTTGGAGAAATCCAAGACTAACAAAGCCTTTTTTGCCGATTTATCGGTTCGCATTGCTGCGGAGGCAGGAACGGAGAAAATTACTGCGGGATTACAAGGAACAGCGTCGTTCGATCGGCATGGCGGTTCACCCGTGACCGGTTGTGAGACCGCCCCCAAGGTATAGGTGTCAAGCGAGGCACAGGGTTTAGGTCCATTGAGCCGGCAAACAAGGACCTTATCTACGGCCGTTTCAGCATCGGAATAAATTTGTTCTCGTCTGCTTTCTGATAGGGAATCTACACCGTGTTCCACATAATGGATTTGATATAACGCTTCGGCTGTCCTGACGAAACGATAGACCCCTATCTCCCATCGCAGGCCCTGCCCACCGAGAATCGACTTCCCGGCAACGACCGGGTCGCAGCCTACACGAAATCGCGCATCACCTTCGTTTACCAACAAATCCTTGATATCAAGCGTCTGGCAACTGCGCCGCATTCCTTTGAATACAAGCGCAGTGAATTCTCCAATGCTGGGAAGCAATTTTGAAGGGCCTACCGCAACGACGGACAACATGCGGGTCCAACTATTCAAGCTTTCGCCTTCCGGGATATACTCAATGATGAATTTATTTAGGGCGCCTTTTTCATAGGCGTGAACGAACCCATCTGGTTGAACATCCGAGATAAAATCCTGAAAAGCTGGGAGTTTGTTATCTTTTTTTGTCTGGGCAAATAACGGCATACTGAATGCAGTTATCAGTAACGTGAATATGACAATACTCGATATTTTGTGCTTCATACTTCACCTATCGGCTTCAAAAACCCTCAATACGCGCATATATTAAAATTTAAACTCGAAAACTGTCAAGCCGAATCTTGTCCCATTCATTCACGAAAAAATAGTCGGAGATGCTTGTTTTCTACAACCCGAAACCACTGGGGTCAGAGTAATTTGATTTCAACAGCCTAGCTCCGCCTAGTCTTCTACACGGAACTGTGGTCCTTCAAGGAACCCTGGTAGTTTAGAAGAGCGCCGGATCTAATTGCTCTGGCCCCATTTCCTCCACTTTTCCGCCGTATTTGTCCGAGCCAAATATGTGCATGACCAAGTGTCGGTGGATTGGAGTGTCGCCCCAGTACGGCGGCCGGCTTCGGCCTTCAGGGGCGTAAGCGTTGCAAGATGGCCGGGGGTTGGCTACGATCCTTGTGGAGATGGGTTTGATTTCATCCCCATTCCGGCTTTGTATTGATTATGCATGGAGTGCCGCCATGACCGCGAACAACCTCAGGGAAACCGTCCTCAGGGACCCCACGGATTTTGGCGAGGGGGATTACCCAACCGCCCTGGTCAATGTGACCAATGTCTGTAATCTCAGCTGTTCCCATTGCTTTGTCTTTCGGGACGACAACCCCGCTGACGCCCGCGACAAGATGGACGACGCCACCATGCTGCGGCAGATCGAGATTCTGCGCGACAAGCACAACATCAAATCCATGCTGTTCATGGGCGGCGAACCGATGATCCGCAAGGACCTGGTGATGGAGGCGGCCAAGCTGTTCGAAATTCCGGCCATTGTCACCAACGCCACCTATGGCATTCCGAAATTGCCCGGCGGCCTGGTCACCGTGTCCCTGGACGGGCCGGAGCATATGAACGATCCCATCCGGGGCGACGGTGTCTTCCAAAAGGTCAAGGCCGCCGTGCTGGCACGGGACCCAGATGACGACACCTCCGTCATGGTGCAAATGGTACTGACGGCCCAGAACCATTCCGGGTTGGAGGAATTCATCGAAGAGGTGCGGGAGTGGCCCATCAGCGGCGTCGCCTTCACGTTTTATGTGCCCCGCGCCAATGATGACACCGGACTAGCCTGGGACGACCTGGCGGACCGGGATCCGGTGATCGACCGGCTCATCGCCGCCAAGAAAAAGGATCCCAACCTGGTCAAGGCCAACGTCGGGACGTTGGAGTTGATGTACTCGGACCGGTGCCTCGAATATACCGGGGAGAACGGAGAAAACTGCCTGATGGGGAGCACGCTGCCTTTGTATATGGGCGATGGCGGTCGTTTCGAACGCACGTTCTGTTGCTTTGGCAACGACGTGGACTGCAGCCACTGCGGCGGCTACGTGGTTTTCAATTCGGCCTATCACAAGCAGATAAAGGGCGAGGGTGAATATCATCACCGCAGCCGCTATTTCTCCAAGCCAAAGCCCTGATTAGCGGCCCTATTTCGAGCCGCCATCGATCTTCAGGATGGCGCCGGTGGTGTAGCTAGCACCGTCGGAGGCCAGGTACAGCGCCGCCGCCGCGACTTCCTCGGCCTCGCCACCCCGTTGCATGGCGATGCGCTCCTGGGCGCGGGCGTTGAAGGCGTCCATGTCCCAGGCCTTGGAAATGTCCGTCAGGAAGGGCCCTGGCATGATGCAATTGACCCGCACCTTGGGGCCATAGGCATCGGCGAAGGCCTCGGTCATGGCATTGACGCCGGCTTTGGCGGCGGCATAGGTGATGACCTCCTTGGTGGGCCGGATCGCGGCGGTGGAGGAGACATTGATGATGGCACCTCCCGCGCCCTCCAGCATGCGCTGGCCCACATTAGCGCACAAACGAAAGGTGCCTTTCAGGTTCACATCCAGAACCTTGTCGTACAGCACCTCGGGGATCGAGGCCGCTGTATCATAATGCGGCGACATGCCCGCATTGTTGATCAGGACATCGATGCGGCCAAAGCGTTCATAGGCGGCATCGACCAGGGCATCGCATTGCTCCCAATAACCCACGTGGCAGGCATAGGGCATGGCCTGGCGGCCCAGGGCCTCGATCTCCTTCGCCGTGGCCTCGCAGCTTTCGATCTTGCGCGAGGTGATGATCAAATCCGCCCCCGCCTCGGCAAAGCCCAAGGCCATGGCCCGGCCCAGGCCCCGGCTGCCGCCGGTGATCAAAACCACCTTGTTGCTCATATCGATCTGATTGCTGGCCATCCGGCGTGCTCCTCGTTTTACGCAACTGTTGGCGCAATCTTACCAAATTGATCGTTGCCGCGCATCCGGCAGATCGTTGAAGAATGGGAATCAAAGCGTGAACATAACGTGATCATTTTGGAATCTTCGGTAACTAATTGAATCAGCGTGGTTTTTTATCTTGATCCGATTCGCTGTATGTGATTCGTTCAGCCTGATATGGGACTTTGGTATGATACGCGACGTAGTCTGCGCAGGGCGGTCACGCCCTGTCTGGGGATCTGTGCGCTGTTGTATTTCTGTTATCACACGGTCCAGGGTGAGCGTGGGGTCATCGCATATCTACGCCTGAGCACCCAGCTGGAACGGACCGAAATGGCCCTGCGGGATAGCGGTGAGGCCCGTGAAGTATTGGCCCGCCAGGTCGGACTGCTGCGGCCGGAAAACCTGAACCGCGATATGCTGGACGAACAGGTCCGCCGTACCCTTGGTCTGACCCACCCCGATGACGTGGTTATTTATACGCCATAAGCGGCGCTGGAAACGCCGCAAGCCGGATAAGTATTGTGCGCCAACAGGTTGTCTGATGCCGGCGGGCATGATGTCTTAATATTGAATTAATCATTATGCAGTTAATTTGTAAATTCCCCTTGTATTACAAGGAGTTTTGACGCTTCAATATTGGTTGAAAGCGTCAACAATGATCAATTGCGAATGAGGCTGTCATGGCGAAAGCGGCGAAGTCCAAGGCTGTTGGCTCGAAGACCGAAGCTCTAAAGGCGACGAAATTGCCGGCCCGCCGGCGCAAGGCGCCGCCACCGCCCGCCATCACCAAGGATAATGCCGGGGAAGCCTTGGGCTTTTACCGCCAGATGCTGTTGATCCGCCGCTTCGAGGAAAAGGCCGGACAGATGTACGGCATGGGCCTGATCGGCGGCTTCTGCCATCTCTACATCGGCCAGGAAGCCGTGGTCACCGGCATGCAGTCGGCCATTGAAGAGGGCGATACGCAGCTGACCAGCTATCGTGATCATGGTCATATGCTGGCCTGCGGCATGGATGCCAAGGGCGTGATGGCGGAACTGACCGGGCGCATCGGCGGTTATTCCAAGGGCAAGGGCGGCTCCATGCATATGTTCAGCCGGGAAAAGAACTTCTTTGGCGGACATGGCATCGTCGGCGCCCAAGTGCCGATCGGTGCCGGCCTGGGCTTTGCCCACAAGTACAAAAACAACGGCCGCATCTCGCTGACATACTTCGGCGATGGCTCCGCCAACCAGGGCCAGGTCTACGAGGCCTTCAATATGGCGGCGCTGTGGCAGTTACCGGTGATTTTCATTGTCGAGAACAATCAATACGCCATGGGCACGGCGGTGGGCCGGGCCACGGCCCAGACCGAGTTATATCGCCGTGGCGAAAGCATTGGCATCCCCGGCGTCCAGGTCGACGGCATGGATGTCCTCGCCGTCAAGGCGGCCGGTGATGAAGCAGTCAAGCATGTCCGGGGCGGCAAGGGCCCAATCCTGTTGGAGATGAAGACCTACCGTTATCGCGGCCATTCCATGTCCGATCCGGCGAAATACCGCACCAAGGAAGAGGTTCAGCGGGTCCGCGCCGAGCGTGACCCCATTGATCACCTGCGCGAATCGATCCTAAGCGTCGGCGTCGCCGACGAGGCCGCGTTGAAAGCTCTGGACCGTGAGGTCAAGGATATCGTCACGGAGGCGGCCGAATTCGCGCAAAACAGCCCCGAGCCCGATCCAGCGGAGCTGTACACAGATATTTTGGTGGAGGTCTAGAGCATGCCCGTCACCATTACCATGCCGGCGCTTTCGCCCACCATGACCGAAGGGACGCTGGCCAGTTGGCTGGTCGCCGAAGGCGAGAGCGTCAACCCCGGCGACATGATCGCCGAAATCGAGACCGACAAGGCTACCATGGAAGTCGAGGCGGTGGATGAAGGCGTGGTGGGCAAGATCCTGGTTCCCGCCGGCACCGAGAATATCGCCGTCAATACGCCCATTGTGATCCTGTTGCTGGAAGGCGAGGACGCCGCGTCCATTGATAGCGCGGCGGCGAGCCCGGCCCCTGCCCCTAACCCTGCCCCCGTCGCGCAACCATCGCCCGCGCCTGCTGCCGTCGCGGCGGCCCCGGCGGTGGCCGCCGCACCTGCCCCTGCACCGGCCCCCGCACCAGTTGCCGAAGCCGTGATAGAAGAGGATCTGCCAGCAGGCACCGAAATGGTTGCCATGACCGTACGCGATGCCCTGCGCGATGCCATGGCGGAGGAAATGCGCGGCGACGGCGATGTCTTCCTGATGGGAGAGGAGGTCGCGGAATACCAGGGCGCCTACAAAATCAGCCAGGGTTTACTGGCGGAATTCGGGCCGCGCCGGGTGATCGACACGCCGATCACCGAGCACGGCTTTACCGGCATGGCGGTCGGCGCGGCGTTTGGCGGCCTGAAGCCCATTGTCGAATTCATGACTTTCAATTTCGCCATGCAGGCGATCGACCAGATCATCAATTCTGCGGCCAAGACCCGTTATATGTCAGGCGGTCAAATGGGTTGTCCCATCGTCTTTCGCGGCGCCAACGGCATCGCCTCGCGCGTCGCGGCCCAGCATTCGCAATGCTATGCCTCGTGGTATGCCCATTGTCCGGGCCTCAAGGTGGTCTCGCCCTACAGCGCGGCGGACGCCAAGGGTCTGTTGAAAAGCGCCATCCGCGACCCGAACCCGGTGGTATTTCTGGAAAACGAATTGATGTACGGCCATTCCTTCGAGGTACCGGTGCTGGACGATTACACCGTACCCATCGGCAAGGCACGGGTGGCCAGGGCGGGCAGCGATGTCACCATCGTGGCCTTTTCCATTGCCGTCGGCTGGGCCCTGGAAGCCGCCGATGCCCTGGCGGCGGAAGGCATTTCGGCCGAGGTGATCGATCTTCGTTCCATCCGGCCCTTGGATTTGCCCACGGTTCTGCAATCGGTGCGCAAAACCAACCGTTGCGTCACGGTAGAGGAAGGCTGGTTAGCCTGTGGCATCGGCGCCGAACTGTCCGCCCTTATCATGGAACAGGCCTTTGACGAATTGGACGCGCCGGTCAGCCGGGTCGGCGGCGCGGACGTGCCCATGCCCTACGCGGCGAATTTGGAGAAGCTGTCAGTACCCGACGCCGCCGCCATCGCCGCCACCGCCAAAGCCGTCTGCTACCGCTAGCCTGCAAGAGACACCAATCAGGCAAAACGCTAAAAAAACCGGGAAAACAAGCCATGCCCATCACCATCACCATGCCCGCCCTTTCGCCCACGATGACCGAGGGAACCCTGGCCAAATGGCTTTTGCAAGAGGGCGATACGGTACGATCCGGCGACATGCTGGCGGAGATCGAGACGGACAAGGCGACCATGGAGGTCGAAGCCATCGACGAAGGCATCCTGGCCCGTATTTTGGTCGCGGAAGGCACCGAAGGCGTACCGGTGAACGCGCCCATAGCGATAATATTGGAAGAAGGGGAGGACGCCTCCGTGCTTGAAGACGCCATATCCGCGCCCGCCACCACGCCAGCCGCGGCAACGCCCGAGCCCGCGGCAGATTTGCCGGCACCGTCGATGCCCGCGCCGGCGGCGCCCGTTGCCGCTGCTGGCGGACGCATTCTGGCCTCGCCCCTGGCCCGGCGCATGGCCAGCCAAGCAGGCTTGGATCTGGCTTCCGTCAGCGGCAGCGGTCCGCGTGGGCGGATCGTCAAAGCGGATATCGAGACGGCCATGGCAACAGGCGGGGCACCGGCGCCCGCCGCCGCGCCTGTTGCGGCAGCGCCCGCCGCTCCAATGCCGGCGGCAGCCGTGCCTGCTGCGGATGCCTCGCCATTTGAAGGTGAGTTCGAACTGCAACCGCTGACCACCATGCGCAAGACCATCGCCCGCCGCATGAGCGAGTCCAAGCGCGAAGCGCCGCATTTCTATATGACCATGGATTGCGAGCTGGACGCCCTGTTGGCCCTGCGTACGGAATTGAATAATCGCGCTGACGGCGCCTTCAAATTGTCGGTCAATGATCTGGTCATCAAGGCCGCAGCCGTGGCGTTGATGAAAATACCCGCCGCCAACGCAGGTTATTCCGAAGGCGGAATAAAGCTTTATAAATCAGCCGATATCTCCGTTGCCGTGGCTTCCGAGCGGGGCCTGATCACGCCGGTGATACGCAATGCCAACGGCAAGGGTTTGGAGGCGATCTCGACGGAAATGCGCGCGCTGGCGCAAAAAGCCAATGACGGCAAGCTGATGCCTGAAGATTACCAGGGCGGCAGCTTCTCTATCTCTAATCTGGGCATGTACGGCATCAAGCAGTTCGATGCGGTCATCAATACGCCGCAAGCCTGCATTCTGGCCGTCGGCGCCGGTGAACAGCGCGCCGTGGTCAAGGACGGCGCCCTGGCCATCGCCACTGTCATGTCGGTCACGCTTTCCGTGGATCACCGGGTCGTGGACGGCGCCATTGGGGCCCAGTTCCTGGCGGCCTTCAAGGGCCTGCTTCAAGAGCCCATGACCATGTTGTTGTAGGGGAATACCAATGGCCGAACAGCAATTTGATCTGGTCGTCGTAGGCGGTGGACCGGGCGGCTACGTAGCCGCGATCCGGGCCGCACAGCTGGGCATGGACGTTGCCCTGGTGGAGCGGGAGCATCTGGGCGGCATTTGCCTGAACTGGGGCTGCATCCCCACCAAGGCCTTGCTACGCTCGGCTGAAGTCTATCATCTAGCCAAAACTTCATCGCAATATGGATTTAAAATCAACAATATAGAAATCGATCTTAATGCGATAGTTCAACGTAGTCGAAAGATCGCCAAGCAACTGAACGGCGGCGTCGGGCATCTGCTGAAAAAGAACAAGGTCGAGGTTTTGACCGGCCACGCCCGCCTGCTCGGCAAGGGCCGTCTGGCGGTAGAAGTCGATGGCACGGCGGTGATGGAGCTGAGCGCCAAGAACATTATCCTGGCAACCGGTGCCAGGGCCCGGGATCTGCCGGGCATGGAGGCGGATGGCAAACAAATCTGGAGCTATCGCCACGCCCTGGTCGCCGACACCATACCAAAGCGGCTTCTGGTCGTCGGATCAGGTGCCATTGGCATTGAATTCGCAAGTTTTTTCAACACCCTGGGCTCTGACGTCACGGTCGTCGAAGTACTGGACCGCGTGCTTCCGGTGGAAGACGAGGAAATCTCGGCGATGGCCCATAAGGCCTTTGAAAAACAAGGCATGCACCTTTTGACGGGTGTGCAGGTCAAGGGCCTGAAAAAGGCGGCGGACAGCGTTACCGCCAACATCGATTTGCCTGACGGCACCAGCGAAGCGATCACCGCCGATCGGGTTATCATGGCGGTAGGCATCACCGGCAACGTCGAGGATATCGGCCTGGAAGATAGCAAGGCGGTGGTCGACCGCGGCCATGTGGTGGTCGATCCTTGGTTGGCCACGGGAGAGCCCGGATTATATGCCATCGGCGATCTGGCGGGGCCGCCCTGGCTGGCGCACAAAGCCTCCCACGAAGGCGTCATCTGCGTCGAAAAAATCGCCGGTGTGGCCGATGTCCATCCCCTCAACGCCATGAATATTCCCGGTTGCACCTATTGTCAGCCGCAGATCGCCTCCATCGGCCTAACGGAGGCCGCGGCGGTGGCGGCGGGGCACCAGGTGCGGGTCGGCCGGTTTCCTTTCATTGGCAACGGCAAGGCCATCGCCCTGGGCGATCCAGAGGGCATGATCAAGACCGTGTTTGATGAAGCCACGGGCGAATTGCTGGGCGCACATATGATCGGCCCGGAGGTGACGGAGCTGATCCAGGGCTATGCGGTGGCGCGCAGCATGGAGAGTACGGAGGCGGAATTGCTGCATACGGTCTTCCCCCACCCCACATTATCCGAGGCGATGCATGAATCCGTGCTTGACGCCATGGGCCGGGCCATCCATTTCTAGGGTTGATCCTATAACAATGGGCCAAGGCAGCTAAAACATCATGGCCGACAGCGAAATTTCAACGCCTCCAAAGTCAAAGCGGCTGCGCCATCCGGAAAAACGCAACCGTCCGGACAGTCCACCGCGCCGCAAGCCGCCCTGGATCCGCGTCAAGGCGCCCAGCGGCGCGACCTATTTCGAGACCCGAAATCTGATGCGGGAGAACAACCTGCACACCGTATGCGAGGAGGCCGCCTGCCCCAATATCGGCGAATGCTGGGGCAAACGCCACGCCACCATGATGATCATGGGGGATACCTGCACGCGGGCCTGCGCCTTTTGTAACGTCAAAACCGGCCGGCCCGGGCAATTGGACGCCGGGGAACCCGAAAATGTCGCCAGGGCGGTGAAAACGCTCGGTTTGCGCCATGTGGTAATCACCTCCGTTGACCGCGATGATCTGGACGACGGCGGCGCCGAACATTTCGCCCAGGTGATCGGCCGGGTGCGGGCCCTGGCGCCCGAAACCACGATCGAGGTGCTGACGCCTGATTTTCTCGGCAAGCAAGGCGCCCTGGAAGTTGTCGTCGCGGCCCGCCCGGATGTCTTCAATCATAATCTGGAAACAGTACCCGGCCTTTACCCCCAGGTCCGCCCCGGTGCGCGCTATTTCAACTCCCTGCAATTGCTGGCCAAAGCCAAGGAACTGGAGCCGAATATCTTCACCAAATCGGGCATCATGGTCGGCCTGGGCGAGGAACGTCAGGCGGTACACCAGGTCATGGATGATCTACGCGCCGCGGAGGTTGATTTCCTAACCATCGGGCAATATCTGCAACCCACGCCGAAGCACCATCCGGTGGCCGATTTCGTCACGCCGGAACAATTCGCCGCCTATGAACAAGCGGCACGGGGCAAGGGCTTTTTGCTGGTGGCGGCGACACCATTGACCCGGTCCTCGTATCATGCGGATAGCGATTTCGCCGAGCTGGCCCGCCGCCGAGCGCAAAATCATCTGGCCGCCAGTTAATGCCAACCCATGCGGAGCGCAAAATCCTGCCCTATACGCCGGAACAGATGTTCGATCTGGTCGCCGATATAGAACGTTATCCGGAATTTCTGCCCTGGTGCGTGGCCTGCCGAGTGAGCAAGGTCGAAGGGCCGGTGATCTGGGGCGACCTGATGGTTGGCTTCAAGGTTTTTCGCGAGAAATTTACCTCCAAGGTCACCCTGCGCGCGCCGGACCGCATCGACGTGGAATATATCGACGGTCCATTTCGCTATCTGAATAACCACTGGCAGTTTAATCCAACAAACGATGGACTGGCGACGGAGGTTGATTTCTTCATCGACTTCGAATTCCGCTCCCGCATGCTGCAGGCGGTGGCCAGTACGGTGTTCAACGAAGCGGTACGCCGCATGGTTGGCGCCTTTGAAACCCGCGCCGGGGTGATCCATGCAAAGGCGCTTCCAACCGTAAGCCCATAGACGAGCCCATGGACAGAACTGTGCTAGAGTTGGCGAAACAAACGCCAGAACGAGGATACGCCATGAGCAACGCCAGCGAGGTTCAGGATCTTGGACCGGTTATCGGGATCGAAAGCGGCCGGATCGAAGGTTTGAGCCTCGACGGCGTCGATGCCTTCAAGAATATTCCCTTCGGTGCCGATACAGGCGGCGCCAACCGTTTCCGCCCACCCCAGCCGGCGCCAGCGTGGAACGGCGTACGAGCAACCCTGGAATTCGGGCCCAGGGCGCCCCAGGACCCGAACCGGGTGGATAATCTGAAAGGCGGCTTCGAAACAGTCATGTCCGAGGATTGCCTGAACCTGAATGTCTGGCGGCCCAGTTCAGCAAATGGCGGTGCGGCATCCGGGATGCCGGTGATGGTCTATATCCATGGCGGCGGCTTCCTCTACGGCAGCGCCAATCACATCGCTCATGACGGCGGCATTCTGGCCCGGCGCGGTAATATGGTGGTGGTCAGCATCAATTACCGCCTGGGCGTCCTGGGCCTGCTCTCGCACCCCTGCCTGCGCGATCCCGATACCGGTTACGACGGCAACTGGGGCTTTTTGGACCAGATCGCCGCCCTGCAATGGGTTAACCGAAATATCGCCGCGTTCGGCGGCGATGCGGACAATGTCACCATCGTCGGCCTGTCGGCGGGCGGCGGCAGCGTCGGGGCCCATTGTATTTGTCCGACATCGCGCCCGTTGTTTCGCCGCGCGGTGGTGCAAAGCAGCTCTCCCCTGCCAACGCCGCGCGCCGACCATGATGCGGCGACGGCAACCCTGCTGGCCGAACTTGACGTCGCGGCTGAGCTGACCGCCCTGCAGGCCGTGGACCGGGATGCAATTCAGGCGGCACAGGCGGGTTGGACGGCCAAGCTGCAAAATGGCCGTACCGCGCCGCGCCCCATGGTCGATGGCGAACTGCTACCCTATTGGCCCGACGAAGCCATGGCGGCGGGCCTGATGGACGGCCTGGACCTGTGGGTCAGCCATACCAGGGACGAAGCCACGGTATTCGCCATGAACATGGCGCCTGACACCATTCCACGTAACGACGCGCAGCTGCGTGCTATCCTGGCCAAGGCCGGCCTGGATGGCGACTGCCTGATCCCCGCTTACCGCAACGCCCGTCAGGCCCGTGGCGAAGCAGCAGACACCTGGGCTCTGTGGATCGCCATGCACACGGACCGCCTAATCCGGGTGCCCTCGATCAACTTCCTGGCCGATCATGCCAAGCACGGCAATAATGCCTGGGCCTGCATGGTCACCCGCGAATGCGACTGGGTGCCGCCCGTGCCCGGCGACAAAGCCCTTGGCGCCTGCCATGTGGTCGATCTGCCCTTCATGTTCGGCAGCCTGCACGCCACGCCGGAGCTGCAACGCCTGGTGGGCAGCACCCCCGGTGCCGATGCGTTGGCGGAGATCATCCAGGATGCCTATATCGCCTTCTGCCATACCGGCAGCCCGGTGACGGACAAGCTATCCGCTTGGCAGCCTTATGACGGGGAAAAACGTTCCACCATGCTGTTGGGCGATGACCTGCTGGCTCTTGACGACCCCATGGGAGTGGAACGGCAATTAATGACGGCGGCGTTGGCGGACGCCTAGGCTCTATTTTTTCTTTCATGTTATAGCGCAGGAGTACACACAGATGCAGTTGGTAACACCGGAAACCGTGGGCATGTCGGCGGAGCGCCTGCAAAAAATGACCTCCTGGATGGAGCGGCAGGTCACCTCGAACCGGCTGGCGGGGCTATCCGCCATGATCCACCGGCGCGGCCAATGCGCCTATTTCAATTGCACCGGCCAGATGGATGTGGAGGCCGGCAAAATGGTGGCGGAAGACACGATCTTCCGGATTTACTCCATGTCCAAGCCGATCACGGCGGTGGCGGCGATGATCTGCTACGAGAATGGCGATTTCCAGCTTGATGACCCAATCGCCAAGTTCCTGCCGGAATTCGCGGCGATGCAGGTCTGGGACGGCAACGCGGAGGCCCTGAACACAGTGCCGGCTGACGGCTATATTACCGTGCGTCATCTATTGACCCACACCGCCGGGTTCTCTTACGAATTCATGGAGGCAACCCCGGTCGAAGCCTATTACCGGGAGCATAAAATCAGCTTCAACCCTGGCCGGCAGAGCGAAAGCGGCAACGACCTGGCCACCATGACGACACGCCTGGCAGCCGCACCCCTGGTCCGCCAGCCTGGCAGCGGTTGGGGTTATTCGGTCTCCATCGATGTGCTTGGGCGGCTGGTCGAGGTTTGGTCGGGACAAGCGTTGGATCAGTTTTTCCAGGAGCGGATTTTCCAACCCCTGGCCATGACCGATACCGCATTCTCGGTCCCGGCGGACAAACAGTCACGCTTCGCCGCCTGTTACGAACCCAGCAGCGGCGGCGGCCTGGGCGGCTTGAGCAGCCAGGATGCCGTTATCCGCAAAAGTGAGGGCATCGGCCTGAAACTGGCTGATGCGCCCAGCGACAGCCACTATCTAGAAACGCCGGATACTTTTTCGGGCGGCGGCGGCCTGGTCGGCACCATCGGTGACTATGGCCGGTTTTGCCAGATGCTGTTGAACAAGGGGGCGTTGGACGGCGTGCGCATCCTGGGCAGCAAAACGGTGGAATTCATGTCCGTCAACCACCTGCCCGACAACAAGGACATGGCCGCCATGGGCCAGCCCATATGGAGCGAATCCAGCGCCGAGGGGATCGGCTATGGCCTGGGCATGGCCGTGGTCATCGACGCCCCAACGACGCAACTGCTGCGCTCCACCGGTGAATATTTCTGGGGCGGCGCCGCCAGTACCGCGTTCTGGATCGACCCGGAGGAAGACATGTTCGTGGTCTTCATGACCCAGCTGCTGCCCTCGTCCTTCTATCCAATCCGCAGCGAACTACGGGTCGCGGCCTATCAGGCCCTGATCGATTAACGCGGATCGATTAACGCTGATCAACTGGGGCATTTCAATGCTATCCAAGCCACCCGCCTCCCCTTCCCACCGGACACTTGTTGCAGCCACGGGGTACCATCAATGGATGGCCGGGTTAGCTCACTCTGACCCTATTGATTGGCACTGAATTCTTCCTTTTGGTTTTGTATTTTTAGGAGACAGAAATGAATGATGAACTAGTCGCGCGCCTGCGCAATCTTGCGGTTGCAACGCTTTCGGACGGTTGCGATCAAATCGCTGGAAAGCGGGGTTTTCTCGATTTCGAAATTAAGGCCCGCGTGAACGCCAGAAAAATCGTTGGGACCGCGGCAACAGTCCTCGAAGTTCCCAATGATGAACAGCACAAACCGGAGCTCGCCTTTGATGTTATCGATCAGGCGCCGCCGGGCAGCGTTATCGTAATTTCTAATGGTTCTGACGCCAATACCGCGGTTTGGGGTGAACTGATGAATGCTGGTGCTGTTGCCCGTGGCCACGAAGCCGCGGTTATTGATGGTGGTACGCGCGATGTAGCGCTGATCCGCCGTGACACGGATTTTCCGGTCTATGCCCGCTCCGTCGTGCCATCGAGCTCAATTGGCCGAACCATGACAATAACCCGTGATGAGCCTGTGGAAGTGGGTGGGGTGGTTATTCATCCAGGCGACTATATCGTGGGTGATGAAGATGGCGTCGTGGCTATTCCAGCTGATCATGTGGAAGCCATAGTTGAATTCGCCGAGGAAGCCGAGGCAACCGAAGCTGAAATGGCCAAATATATAACCGAAGTGGGATCAATGCGGGCGGCGATTGATAAATTCGGCCGGGCCTGATGACCCCTTTTCGGCTGGTCTTCATTGGGCCGGATGCAAGATGATTTTATTATGAGGAAAAGCAAATGAGCGGACATACCGGCTTTCATGGTGTTTACCCAATTCTGTACAGTTTCTATGACGCCGAAGGGAGGCTTGACCGCGAGGCGATGCGCCGCCAGGTAGATGGCTGTATCGCCGGCGGGGCGCATGGAATTGCGGTCATGGGATTGGCGACCGAGGTCGGCAAACTGGACGTCAATGAACGCCGTCAGGTGATCGAATGGGTCGGTGAAGATATTGCCGGTCGTGTGCCGTTTGCGGTGACGGTCGGTGAAGGAAGCGTGCCCGGCCAGATCGCCTTCGTCAACGCGGCACAGCAGGTTGGCGCTGACTGGGTGATACTGCAACCGCCGGCGATTACCGGTGTCCCCGAGATCGAATACGTAAGGTTCCTTGGCGCTGTTGCCGATCAAGCAGATGTACCCCTGGCAGTGCAAAATGCGCCCGGCCTGATGGCGACCAGCCTTTCCAACGGCGGCCTGAAAGCGCTGAACAGCCAGCATCCGAACGTATGCTTGCTCAAGGCCGAGGGACCGGCAACTTATATCAGCCAGTTGATGCAAGATACCGATGGCGCTTTCGATATCTTCGGTGGCATGGCGGGCATCCAGTTTCCTGATTCACTTCGGGCGGGCTGTGTTGGCATGATCCCGGCGGCGGACCTGTTCGATCCACAGGTACGTATCTATGAACTCATGCGCCAGGGCACGCCGGAGGCCATCGCACAGGCCGAGGAAATTCATCGGGAATTATTGCCGTTGATTGTTTTCATGATGAGTTCGGTAGAGAATTTTATCGCCTATGGAAAGCATCTGGCGGCACAGCGGCTTGGGCTCACCAACAGCTCGGCGCGGCAACCTTCGGTGCCGGTAACGGATTTTGGCCTTAAAATCATGTCACATTGGGCCAGCCACCTGGGTCCGTTTCCCAAGGTATAACATCCCCCTAACTCTGCCGATAATTCTCCCGACGGATATTCGGGCCGTTGCCTAATGCCCGCCAGACACTCCGACAACAAAGCCGAGGGAACACTTTTGAGACACTCACATTCCGAATAAGGGTAGCGTCCCCTTTAATTTACCTGGCCGATAAGCGTGTAATTTTTTTCTATTTCGCTTTGTGCAAAACTTGCGACTTCCGCCGCGTCATTCTCGAAGGCTTTCGTAATCAAGGCATCCAGCATCTGGCTGCTTGCATCTTTATCAACCCTATAGGCAAGGCGGGTCGATAAATGCCTGACAAGAATGTTGGTGGTGTTCTGGTTATCCGACATGCGTTTCACTCATTCTTGCTTGAGGCCTGCCCCAGCGGCGCGGCGGGTTTGAGAACTTTCGTAATAGCCCAGCCCAAATAGGTCTCGCGATCGTGCGGACAGTACACGCTGCGGTCTCGTTTCTTGAAATAGATGATGTGCTCGCGGAATTCCGCCATGGTGTCTTGGTCATTGCGGTCAACCACCTGTTTCACAAAAGTGACGAGCACTCCATACGATCGATTGCGCCGAATCTTGTTATCCCGCAATTCGTAGCGGGCGCTGAAATTCTCGATGGGCCACGTGGCGATGCAGGTGTCCTGAAAGTCTAATCGGCGTCTTCCTTGGGCCACCATGTCTGGGTGTTTGAACGCTTGCCAGCGCTCGAATATGCGGCAATTGGGGTGGCCCGGTTTTTCCAGCGTAAAGCGATACAACCCTGGTTTCTCTACGAAACCTCCGAGGTATCCGCTTGTGCGATTTAATCCGCTCAAGCGATTGAATTTGTGCACAATTGGGTTGTTTTGTATAAATTCGCTTGAGGCTGCCGCTTCAACGAAGCGATATTCCCGGGACTTCAGCACATTCACACAGCTGCCAAAAGCGCATCCATCATCTTGAGCCCCGAGACCAACCATCCGATCTAGGAAACCTGCTACATTTTCGGCGGTGCGGTAGATTTTCATGCCGTCGTGCTCGTCGCACAGCTTCTGCATCTCAGGCGTCGGTGCGCGGAAGGGCGGCGCATTGATCGCGCGCGACAAGGCAAGGGTCTGCGCCGTTGTGCAGGCCGACAGCGGCAAAACAAGGCACCCGACCAGAACTAGCAATGCCCGGCGAGCTCCGGGGACACGGCGCCCGAATTTTCTCATTCTGTCCATGCCCCAATCTCAAACCCTATCCCGTCCGCCTTTTGCCGTACCGCCTTCACCGCCCGGTCCTTGAAGGTTTGCTCGCGTAGCTGCTGCACATCAAAGGGGACGCTACCCTTTTTTCTTCATTCATCTGTCTTCCTCGGCCGGCCACGCGGCCGGTAGTGTAGCGTTCGACCCGCCAACGCCTCCAGTTTTTCGATGAAAGTCTCCGAACCACAGGGCAGCCGCTTATCCGCGTGGCGCCGCAATACATCCAGCCTGTCCGGTTCGTCGCCTTGACCAAGCCAGGCGGACCAATCGCCGACGCCATCACATTGCCGGCGCCAGGCGGCTTTGACGCTCAACGCCGCGTCATCGCGCAGGCCGCAGTGCGCCGCGGCGCCTCCTGCGTCGTGTCCGGGCCCGCTCATGGTCCGACCGCCAGCCTACACATGCCAAACGCCTCCCTCCAGAGTCCCCTCATGATTAGTTAACAAAACCTTAACGGCAAGAAAAATCGTCCCGGTTGCGCGCCGCAAAATGCAATTTATTGTGGATAACTTTTGAAATTGCCACCCCTGGTTTTGATTTTCCCCTAGGGCGGGAATAACATGCATTTCGACAATTCCGTATCGGTCTAAAAAATGCAGCGTTTGGGGGTCAAGGCCAGAGCCGTAATCTCCATTCGATGTATGCCTAATCCGCAGCTTCCAGATGGCCGTCCCATAGGTCCACGTAGACGCAATCGGCGGCGGGGGCGTCCGGGCCCCACAGCTCTTGGGCGGCGAAGCGGACGCTGTAGATGTTCTGGCCCACGCGATGGCCGGGGCCCTTGGCGTTTTCATCGGCAAAGACAAAGACGCCGTGCTGGCGCTCCACCACGCCGCATTTACCGCGCACATAGCGCGGCGCGCGGGTGTGATGGGTGGGGTGGTTGTTCAGAACCCGCACCTGCTCGCCAATGGCGTATTCAGGGGGGATGTCGTCGTCCGTGGTGTAATCAGTGCCTCGGCCCAGCACCGCTTCGACGGCGTCGGCCTGCAGTACCCGTTGCGCCAGATCATCGGGCAGCGGCGCGGCGGATTTGCCGTTGGCGATTTCATCAACCGTGACCAGGCCGGCCTCGAGCAGCAGTTTCTCCAGCCCCACCAGCCAGGTCTGGTAATAGCTGTTGGCCAAATATTGCGCCGGCGGCTGGTTCTCGCGGGCATGGCGGGAGACATCGATGTTCCACTTGCCCATGGCGCCCGCCGCCAGGTTCAAGGCCAGGACGCGGCGCTCCCAATCATGGTGAAAAACCGGCTCGTCAACTTCTGCATTGATCGGGCCAAGGCCGTGCATTCCGCCTAGATCATGCGCCCCGTTCATGACGCTGCTACCTTCTCGACGCCGATCATCGCATTGCGGCCAACCAGGGCGGCCAGCTCATCCTGGCTCATACCTTCGGTCCCCTCGGGTTGTTCGGGCAGCACCAGATAGCGCAGCTCCGCCGTGCTGTCCCAGACGCGCACGGCGACATCCTCGCCGACCTCGGTGCCGAATTCACGCAGCACCCCGCGTGGATCCATCACCGCGCGGGAACGGTACGGCGCCGATTTATACCAGGTGGGTGGTAGACCCAGCACCGGCCAGGGGTAGCAGGAACAGAGCGTGCAGACGACCAGGTTATGAACCGCCGCCGTGTTCTCCACCACGTACATGTACTCGCCCTGACGGCCGTGATAGCCCATGTCGGCGATGGCGGCGGTGGCATCGCGCAACAGCCACTCCTTGTACGCCGGATCGCTCCAGGCCCTGGCCACCACGCGGGCGCCGTTTTGCGGCCCCACCTTGTGCTCATAGTTCTGGATCAAGGCTTCCAAGGCGGCCGCATCAACCATGCCCTTGTCCAGCAACAGGGATTCCAGGCTGCGCACCCGCAGGTCCGTGTCGCTCAAATGACTATGGTTCGGATCGCTATGGTCTTCGCTGTCGCTCATTGCAGGGTCCCCTCCCCAATCAGAAGCCGCACCTTACAGGCAGGCCTTGACGATGGGCCAGAAGTCGGCGGCGGTCAAGGAAGCGCCGCCCACCAGGGCGCCGTTGACATTTTCCACCGCCATAAGCTCGTCAGCGTTCGACCCCTTGACCGAGCCGCCATAGAGCAGCCGCATTTTCACACCTTCATCCTTGAAGCGGCGTTTCAGGCGGCCCCGGATCGAGGCATGCACCGCCGCCACGTCCCCTGCCGTTGGCGTCAAGCCGGTACCGATGGCCCAGACGGGTTCGTAGGCCACCACAGTGTTCTTCGCCGTGCAGCCCTTGGGCAGGCTGTCGGTCAATTGCTTGCCGATCACCGCCAGGGTCTGGCCCTTATTGCGTTCGGCCCCGGTTTCGCCGATGCAGATGATGGCGCGCAGACCGGCCCGATGCACCGCCTCGGCCTTGGCGCGGACCTCTTTGCTGCTTTCGCCATGATCGGCCCGGCGTTCGGAATGGCCGACGATGACATAGCCGCAGCCAGCATCTTTCAGCATCTCGGCCGAGATATTTCCCGTGTGGGCGCCCGAGGCCGCGGCGTGGCAATCCTGCCCGCCGATGGCGACGCGGCTGCCCTTCACGGCCGCGCGCAGGGGTGCGAGCAAGGGTGCCGGCGGGCAGATCAGCACATCGCAGCCCGGTTTCTTTTCCTTGCTCATACGCGTGGCCAGTTTCTTGACCTCGCGCAGGGCGGCCGATTTCAGGCCATTCATCTTCCAGTTACCGGCGATCAGGGGGCGTACCTTGGCGACCATATTGTTGTTTCCTTATTTGCGGCTTCAATGTGGTATTAGGTGTAGCAGATGCGGCATATGAACCGATTGTAAAGTTTAGCGATTATGAAAACGACGACAATATCCGAAGCGGCCATCTCCGACCATCTGTCACGTCTTGACCGCGATGGTTTCACGGTGCTGGAAAACGCCATTCCAGCCGAACTGCTGGCAGAGCTGAAAGCCGCCCTGGCCGCGATCGAGCAGGAGCACAATTTCGGCTACCGCGACACCGCCTTTGAAGGCACCCATACGACACGGATTTACAACCTTTTGTCCTATCACCCGGCCTTTGCCAAGATACCGGTGTTCGAAGGCGCCCTGCCGCTGATCGAGCGGATTTTGGACCCCGGCCTGCAATTATCATCCCTCTCCGCGATCTGTCCCGGCCCTGGCCAGCAGCCGCAGCCCCTGCATTCCGATAGCCAGATGATCCCCCTGCCCCGCCCGCACGTACCCATCGCGGTCAACTCCATGTGGGCCTTGAGCGATTTTAGGGAAGAAAACGGCGCCACCCGCATCGTGCCGGGCAGCCACCTCGCCGACCATGACCCGGATTACGACGGCGTCTACGACAGCGCCCATGACGTCGTTTGCGCCGAGATGGATGCAGGCAGTATTCTGGTCTGGCACTCCACGCTATGGCATGGCGGCGGCCATAACCGGAGCCAGGCCCGCCGCGACGGCATTGCGTGCTATTACTGCGCCGGCTGGCTCCGCCAGCAGGAAAACCAGCAACTGGGCATCGAGATGGAGCGCCTGCGCGGCTTCCCAAGGCGCCTGCAGGAGCTATGCGGCTTCTCCGTCTATCGCGGCATCTATGGCCATATTGAAAACGCTGACCCGATCGAACTGCTGGGCCGCGAGCGCACCGGCAAAATGGTCTGGCAGGCCTCGGATGAGGTGCGGAAGTCCTAATATTTGCCTGGCAACGACACGCGTCATCGGCAATGGCAATGGAACCAATCAAACGGCGCTGACACCTTATAATTGTCTATTGAAGCCGCATGCCGCTTATCGCCGTGCCCCTCAATCGTGACCGATGAGATTGCGCCAGCCGCCATTGCTCTCGGGATAGACGATATACATTAGCTTCGCCTTGCCGGTCGTCTCGTAGAGCAGTTGCGTGTTCTTGGGCAAAAAAATAGTGTCGCCCACTAGAGCCTCATAAACCTTGCCGTCTATGACGCAGCGGAAATTGCCTTCGAGAACGTAAAAAATCTCGTCGTAGTTCAAGAACCATTCAGCGGACATGTCATCGCATTCGATGATGCCCATGCCGAGGCCGTTGCTCAGTGGTTGACGGACAATACGCGCAAAACGAGTCTTCACCGGATCCTGTCCGACGCGATCTTCGAAGACCACGTCCTCTGCCTTGATGACCGTCGCTTCCCAGTATGAACCTTTCATGGCATGGCGCTCCTGCATTCCTCGTCAATCGCTGCCGATGAGGGAACGCCAACGCATATTGCCCTCGGGATAGACGATATAAAGCAGCCTCGCCTTGCCGGTCGACTCGTAACGCAGTTGCGTGTCTTTGGGGACAAAAATGGTGTCACCCGTTGCACCATCGTAGACCTTGCCGTCTATGATGCAGCGGAAAATTCCTTCGAGAACGTATAAAATCTGGTCGTAGTTTTGGAACCAGTCTTCAGCCATGTCATCGCACTCGATGATGCCGAAGCCGAGGCCGCCGCTCAATGGTTGGCGGACGATGCGCCCAAAACGCGTCTTCACCGGGTCCTCTCCGACCCTATCTTCGAAGACGACGTCCTCTGCCTTGATGAGCTTCGCTTCCCACATGGCATGGCTCTCCTTCTTTATCTTCCAGTCAGTTAGCCTAACATCCCATCCCAGGGTTGCAGCAAGGTATATTCCAGAGCGATCGAAGGGCTCCGATGACAGCCGAAAATCCTAGGCGTTGGTCGCGGTCTGCTCACGTTATCGGTACTTGCCCGAAGGCCCTGCGGTTTCTATGATGCCGCGCCCTTTGGCGGGAAATTTTAACAACTGATTTGGACCGGAAGACAACATGCTGAACGCCTTACGAAAGAGTGCAAGCACCTGGGTCGTTAAGATTTTCCTGGGCTTGATCATGCTCAGCTTCGCCGCCTGGGGCGTTGGCGATATTCTGCGGGTTAAGCCCGAAGCCGCCGTGGTCACGGTGGGTGATATGCAGATCACCGGCTATGAATTCCTCAATGATTTCAACCGCCAGGTCCGCCGCATGCAACAGAGCCTGGGCCCGACGTTCGACACCCAGCAGGCCCGCCAGCTGGGCATGGTCGATCAGGTGCTGCAACAGGCGATCACCCGGGCGCTGTATGATCAGGAAGTGGCCGAGTTGGAGCTGACCATGTCGGACGCCGACATCGCCGCCTGGATCAAGCGTTCGTCGGCCTTCAAAAACAGTTTCGGGCGCTTTGACAAATTGTTGTTCGAGCGGCGCCTGTCGGAAAACGGCTTCAACGAACAATCCTATATCGTGGCCTCGCGCCGGGATCTCTCGCGCGAACAGCTGTTCGCCTCGATGATGGCCGGCACCCGTGCGCCCGGCGCGGTGGTCAAAACCTTTTTCCAATATCAACAGGAAAGCCGCGCCTTCCAGGTCTTGAGCCTGCCCTACGACAGGATGACGGACTTTTCCGCACCCGTGGAGGCGGACCTGACCGCCTATCACGAGGCCCACAAGGATCAGTTCATGGCACCGGAATACCGGGCCCTGTCCTATCTGACCCTGCGGCCCGAGGATCTGCTTGAAGAGACCTTGGCCTCTCCGAGCGAAGTCGAAGAGGCTTATGAAGCGCGCCTGAACGAATTTTCGACACCCGCCAGCCGCGAGGTTGAGCAAATCGTTGCCGCTGACGAGGCCGCAGCGCAAAAAATCGCCGGGCGCCTGAAAGACGGCGGCGATTTCTATGCCGTCGCCAAGGAACTGGCCGATATGGACAAGGCCTCGGTCAAACTAGGCCGGATGAGCAGCGCGGACCTGCCGGAAGAAGCCGCGAAAGGCGTCTTTGCCCTGGCCAAGGGTCAAATTGGCGAGCCGGTGGAAACCGGCCTTGGCTGGCATATCTTCCGGGTCCTGAAAATTACCGAAGGCGGCGCCAAATCGCTGGAAGAGGTCCGCAAACAATTGACCCGCGACGTCAAGTTAGAGAAAGCCGGCGAGGCGATGTTCGAGCTGGCCAACAAGGTGGAAGATCAGCTTGCGGGCGGCGCCTCGATCCGGGAAGTGGCGGAAGCCTTGCGCCTGAACCATGGCGTGATCGCCGCCGTTGATCCCCAGGGCCGCGGCCGCGACGGCCAGCCGGCGGCGGGGCTGCCCAAGGCGCCGGAATTCGTCAACGATGCCTTCACCGTCCTGCCCGGTGACGAGGGGCAATTGAAGGAATCCGGTGATGGCAGCTATTACCTGGTCCAGGTCGATAAAATCTTTGAAAGCGCCCTGAAGCCCATGGCCGAAGTGCGCGACGAGGCACGCCGGCTGGTCATAGCTGAACGCCGGGCCAAGGCGGGCGCGGCACAGGCCGGCAAACTCGCCGCCGCCGCGCGTAGCGGCAAGGATCTCGCAGCGCTGGCGCAAACCGGTGTCTCCACCGTTGCCACCCTGAACGCCATGACCCGCCAGCAGGCGGCGGGCGACGGGCAGTTGAGCGCGGATCTGGTGAAAAAGCTGTTTCAACTGCAAAGCGGCGACATAGCCGAAGGCGCCGCATCCAGCGGCAGCAGCCACTCCGTGGTCCGTGTCGTCAAGATTACCAGCGCCATCCCAAAGGACGAAACGGCACGGCTGAAACAATTGGATGAACTTGTCCGCTCGTCCATCGCGGAAGATATTTTGGTGCAATACCGATCCGCCTTGCAGAAAAAATACGATGTAGAGATTAACGACGGTATTATTGATAGTCTGTTCGACGAGTTGAACGTACGCGGTTAGCGTCGATCTAGTTTAAGAGGTTATTCGCGCGCCTGTTAGTGTGAGGTGTCATGCGGCCTGACGTCATTGATCTGCGTGAATTCTATGGCAGCCACCTGGGCAAGGTGGCGCGTACGCTGGTGCGCCGACGCATCCGACAACTATGGCCCGATGTGGGCGGCATGAACGTCCTGGCGCTGGGTTATCCATCGCCGTATTTGCAGCCATTCCATGCCGAGGCGCAGCGCGTACTGGCCTTCATGCCGGCACAACAGGGCGTGCACCGCTGGCCGGTCCGCGACCCCAACCGGGTTGCCCTGGTGGATGAAACGGAATTGCCCCTGCCCGATGCCAGCGTCGATAGGGTTTTGCTGGTCCACGCGCTGGAGAGTGCCGAACAGGTGACACCGCTGTTGCGCGAGGTTTGGCGCGTTCTGGCCTCGGGCGGGCGCCTGATGGTGGTGGTGCCGAACCGGCGCGGCATTTGGGCCCGTATGGAACGCACCCCCTTTGGCCAGGGCCATCCCTATAGCCCCGGTCAGCTATCGCGTCTGTTGCGCGACAATCTGTTTCAACCCAGCGAGCGGGCCGCCGCGCTTTACATGCCGCCCATGCGCTCCTCCATGCTGCTGCGCACGGCGGGTGCCTGGGAAAAACTGGGACAAAGCTGGGGCAACGCCTTCGCCGGCGTGGTATTGATGGAAGCGGACAAGCAGATCTATGCGGTGTCGGCCAAGCCGCGCCGCCGCCGCCGGCCCATCGCCGTGGCCCTGCCCGCGCCGCGCGCCGGTGCCACCGGAACCATTGGCATTAACAGTGCCTCGTACAGTGCCTCGAGCGGGACCTTTTCCATGGCTGCCCCGAGTACCAATTTCGATTATGATCAATGGCCGGAAAACAATCCGGCCCCGCCTCGGAGAGATCGATGACACGGACAACGTTACGAACTGTTCTGAGCGCCATGGCCGCCGCTGCCGGTTTGACCGCCGCCGCCCTGTCGCCAGCCCATGGGGCGCCGCAAATGATGGGCCTGGTGGCCTCCAATACCGCGCAATCCCTGCAGTGTCAGCGGGGTGATTGTTTCGCGGAATTCACCGCCTTTTGTTTGCAGCCCGAGCGGGCCTCGCCGGTCAAGGGTACGGCCTACCGCATGCATGACGGGGGCCGTCTGACGGCGGTCGCCACCACCAGGGATGGCCGCCAAATCAAGCTTGATACAGCCCAATTGACGATCAAGGCGGAACGCAGCCACGTGGCCGTGCGCATCGGCATGCCGGCGCGGGAAATGGCCCGCCTCGGCCTGCGTCAGGTGCATATTCAGGTGGCGCACAACGCGACGCTGATCCCCCTCGCCATACCGGGCGACAAAACTCCCTTGCAGGCCGACGAAATCAGCGCCGGGGCCGGACCAATGCGGGACTTTGGCGCTGGCTATGTTGACAGGGAACAGCATTGGATGCCCGTCGCCCGCCTGGCCAGCCACATGATCAACGCCTTGCCCCCTGGCGGCCGGGCCTCCGAGCAACAGCGCCAAAAACTGTGGGACGGAATTGCCGGGCAGCATGACTTCACATCCGCGCCCGACGGCACGCAACAAAGGCTACGCCGCGTCCACGACCAATGCCAGGAGGCGGTAGCCCTGGGGCGGATTTCCTCGCTGCGCCGCTGTCTCGAAAGCAAGCACGACAGCATGGTCGGCACCCTGAACAACCGCTATTGGCACGCCATCAAAAACGGTAGCTAGATGGCCGGCACCGGGCCCGCTTCCAGACGCTATCGGCCCGATGATCTGATCGGCTGCACCGCGCGGCTATTCGAACGGGCCGGTCTGGACGGCACCATTGCCGGCGCGGTCGCCGATATTCTGGTCGCGGCCGATTTACTGGGCTACGACACTCATGGCCTGCAATTCGTGCCGGCCTATCTGGCGGATATCGAGCAGGGCCGCACCAGGACAAGCGGCGAACCGGAAATCCTGAACGATACCGGCGGCTCTCTGTTACTGGACGGCCGCATGCTGCCGGGGCAGTGGGTGGTGCTGCGTGCCCTTGCCTTGGCGCAGGAACGAATGGGGAGCGGCGGCCATGCAACGGTTTCCATCGCCATTCGCCATAGCCAGAATATTTCCTGTCTCGCAACCTATGTTAAGCGCGCCGCCGACGACGGTCTGATGGCTTTGCTGACCACATCGGCGCCCAACAACGCGATGGTCGCGCCTCATGGCGGCCGTTCACCGCGCCTCTCCACCAATCCGATTGCAATCGGCATTCCGACCGATGGCACGCCGATCCTGATCGATACCTCCACCTCCGCCACCACCAACCGGCGCATAGAACGAAGCCGCCGGACCGGCCAACGGCTGCCGGGCCCCTGGCTGGTGGATAACCAGGGCCGTCCCAGCGACGACCCGGAAGTGATCTATACCGATCCACCCGGTGCCATACTGCCCGCCGGCGGCCTGGACATGGGCCACAAGGGCTTTGCCCTGGCGCTGTTCGTGGAGGCGTTGACCTCGGGCCTTGCCGGCCACGGACGGGCGGCGGCTGATGGCGCGGACAAGGATGCGCCCATGGGCGCCAATGTCTTCTTGCAATTGATCGACGCGGCGGCTTTCGGCGGGATCGAGGCTTTTCGTCACGAGACCGGGTTTTTGGCCCAGCTTTGCCGGCAGTCCCTGCCCCAGGCCGGCGGCCCGGCTGTGCGTATACCCGGCGACCGGGCCCACCAGGCTCTTTCCGAGCAGCGCGAAGCAGGCGTGCTACTGCATCCTGAGATCATGCAGCGCCTGCGCCCCTGTCTGGAGAAATACGATCTTGAACCGCCAGAAGCCTTGGCGGGATAATTAAGCTATCTAACCGCCGATCACATCCTTGACCCGGCTGGCGAGCTGTTTCAGCGAGAAAGGCTTGGGCAGCAGTTCAAATTCGCTGCCAGGGTCCAGATTTTTGCGGAAGGCCTCCTCGGCGTAGCCGGAAATAAAGATCACCTTTAGCTCCGGGCGTTGCTTACGGACCTCGCGGATCAAGGTGGGGCCATCCATCTGCGGCATCACCACGTCGGAGACCAGCAAATCTATATCGCCGTTTTGCTCGTTGAACTGCTCTAACGCGGTCTCGCCGCAATCGGCTTCCAGCACCGTGTAACCCTTGTTGCGCAGAGCCCGGGCCGCGAACATACGCACCGCTTCCTCGTCCTCCACCAACAGGATCTTGCCCTTGCCGGTCAGATCCTTGGGCCGTTCGTCGTCTTCCTCGTCGCTGCCAGCCTTGGTGACATCATCCTCGGTCGGAATATAGCGCGGCAGATAGATCGAGAACGTGGTGCCGACATCGATCTCGCTTTCCGGAAAAATATAGCCGCCGGTCTGTTTGACGATACCGAATACCGTGGAAAGGCCCAACCCGGTGCCCGAACCGGCCCCGGTGCCCGGCTGTTTGGTGGTGAAGAATGGCTCGAATATCCGGCCAAGATCTTCCTTTTTGATGCCCTTGCCGGCGTCCTTGATCTGGACCATGACATATTCGCCCGGCTTGATCAGATCATTGCCAAGATTGCGCGATTCCTGCAGCGAGATATTAGCGCTGCTGATTTCCAGAACGCCGCCGCTGGTCATGGCGTCACGGGCATTGACGGCCAGGTTGATCACCACCTGTTCGAACTGTCCCTGGTCGACCTTGACCAGTCCCAAGTCCCGGCCATGTTCGATACGCAGTTCGATATTTTCACCGATCAGCCGGCGCACCAGATGGGTCAACTCGGCCAGCACATCCGTAAGGGACAAAACCTTGGGGCGCAGGGTCTGTTGCCGGGAAAAAGCCAGCAGCTGGCGCACCAGATTAGCCGCCCGGTTGGCGTTCTGCTTGACCTGCATGATATCGGGGAAGGTCTCGTCACCAGGACGGGCGCGCAACAGCAACAGATCGCAATGGCCAATCATGGCGGTCAGCAAATTGTTGAAATCATGGGCCACGCCGCCCGCCAACTGGCCCACCGCCTGCATCTTTTGCGATTGCGCGAACTGCAGTTCCAGATTGCGTTGGGTGGTATTGTCGATCAGATGCAGCAGGATGCCCGATATCCCACCCTCGGCATTGGTCATGCCGGAGGCGTAAAGTTCCATCTGCCGCAACCGCGGGCCGGAGAACAGGGCCAGCTCCAACGGGCCCGACAAAGGTTCATCAGCCCAAGCCGCCTGCAAATGCCCCGCCACCGCCTCGCGGTCATCGGCGGAGACGAAATCATACAAAGAGCGCTCAACCGCTGCCTCGCCCTCACCCAGCAGCGACATGAAAGTGACATTGGCTTCCTGGATCACGCCGTCCGCGTCCAGCAACAGCACCGCCACCGGAGCGTGGTCAAAGAATTCACGAAAGCGCCGCTCCGCCGTCTGCAAAGCGCTGCGCCGCTCCATCTCGCGCGACAGGTTGCGCACCACCGAACGGGTCCGTGCCTCGCCCTGGCCCGCATCGCCAACCACCGATTGAGTGATCTGGGCCTGAAAGGTCTGTCCATCCCGGGCCTTGAAGGTGACATCATGATGGCGGATCGAGTGCCCTCTATCCACCCGGCGACGGTCTTTTTCGCCTTCCGCCCACCCCCGCGGGCCGTCCTCGTCAGGGCCGGGCAACAGAATTTGGTAATTCCCCACGACAACGCTGCTCAAATCCTGGCCAGCCGCCAGCTCGTCGGGGCGATAACCCAGCCAGCGGGCCAAGGTATTGTTGGACAGGACAAACCGCCCCGCCTGATCCACCGAAAAGAAGCCGACCGGCGCATTGTCGAGAAAATCCGTCAACAATACCTGTTCACCACGCAGCACTTCACGTAATTCCTGACGCGCCGTGGCCTCGGCCAGATACCAGGCCACTTTGTCCGCCGGATCACCAATTGGGTGAACCCGTAATTCCAGGCCATGAACTTCGCCGTCGGCCAGGGTCAGACGAATTTCATCCTGGCCCGAGGTTCCCGCAAGGGCGTCCTTTTGCAGACGCTGCAGGGTCTGCTCAACACTGCTGTCGGCACCTGACAGCTGGGACAAATTTGCCTCCGGTCCGTACTGACCGAACAGGCCCTTGCCCGCCTTGTTCATGAACAACAGCCTGCCCTCGCGGTCGGTGACCATCTGGCCCTCGCGGCTTTGCCCCATCATTTCCGATAGCAGGCGGTCTTGAGCATTGCGGGCATCGGGCAGCAGCGTGGCAAGCGCCAAGCCGATATTGGCGATCAGGCCCAATGCCACCGCAATCAGCACAACGCTGTCGGTACCATCCGTCCGAAACAACAAAGCCAGGCAGACAATGGCCGCGGCCGACGCCAATGCAACCGCAAGCCAGCGTAACAGACGCAAAGATCTGACCTTGGGCAGGATCGTCTGTTGTTCAGCCTGAGTGCTATCGGTAATCGCCGCCATTTACTTTGATTGATCCCCGTTGAGAGTATTGCTCGATTTTATCGTTTGGTAGCTCAATTATTTATGGTTAACAAGCTTACGCGTAAAAGGCGTTCAAGAAAAGCAATGGACCGCCCTGCGCCCTATCCGGCGGTGCGGGAACGGCCGCGCATCTTGCCCTGCAGACGCATGACATAGCCGATGACCTCGGCCACCGCCTTGAAGAATTCAGTGGGAATTTCCCGGTCCAGATCGGCGCTGGCGTATAGGCCGCGGGCCAGGGGTGGGTTTTCCACGATGGGTACATTGTTTTCCTCGGCCACCTCGCGGATACGGAAGGCGATGTTGTCCTGTCCCTTGGCGACCACCTTGGGTGCCGCCATGCTCTCGGCATCATATTTCAGGGCCACGGCAAAATGGGTCGGGTTGGTGATCACCACATCCGCGTCGGGCACCTCCGCCATCATGCGGGTTCGGGCCCGCTCGCCGCGCAACTGCCGGATCTTCGCCTTGATGTGCGGATCGCCTTCCGACTGCTTGCTTTCATCCTTTAGGTCCTTAACGCTCATGCGCAGACCTTCGAACCAGTCATAGCGTTGATAAAAGATATCCGCCAAACCAACCACCGCCATAATGGCCAGGACAACCAGGGCGATCGTCAGGGCTTCCTCCTTGATGTAGGCAACCACGCCAATCAGGTCCATGCTTGGTACATGCCGCAGATTGGCCAAATCCGGCCAGACAACGCTAAGAACCAGTCCGCCAACAACAAATATCTTGACCATGGCCTTAAGCAGATCAATCGCGCCCTTGGAGCCGAAAATTTTCTTCGCGCCCTTCAGGGGCGACAAATTGGCCAGCTTGGGGACCATCTTCTCGGGTGAGAATACCAGGCGATGCTGCAACATGTTGCCGGCCAGGGCGGCGCCGACCAGAATTAGCAGCGGCATGAACAAAAAGCCGAGGACCTTGAAACCCTTGTCCGAGGCGAGTTGCATAAGCGTGCCCGCCTCAACAGGAATGGTATGGGGTGCGGCCAGAAAAAGGGTGAAATTGCGCACCAGGCCGACCGCAATATCGCCACTGAAAAGCCCCAGCACCAAGGTACCGCCCGCCAGCATGAACCAGTGGTTCATTTCCTGGCTTTTCGGCACCTGGCCTTTCTTGAAGGCGTCGTCGATACGTTTCGCCGTCGGTTCTTCTGTTTTCTCTGATTTATCCTGGTCGTCTGACATGGCTTACGGCCCCGCCAGCAGACGTACGACGTTTGCTTCGAAATAATTCAGGAAAACGATCAGGGATGACGACAAGACCAGCGTTATCATCAGGAACGCCATCAGCATCTGCGCCGGCATGGCAATGAAAAACAGCTGCACCTGTGGCACCAGGCGTTGCAGCACACCCAGCCCGATATAGAACACCAGACCATAGACAATGAACGGCGCCGCCATCTGTACGCCGACCTTAAACGAGGACGAGACCAATTCCACCGCCGTTTGGGCAAAGTCGCTAACAGGCGGGGGCTGGCCGGCGGGGAACAATTCATAACTATCGCGGATACCGGCGAATAAAAGCATATGCAGACCAGAGACAAAGATCAGCACCACGCCGCTGATCGTCATCAAGGCCGCCAGCACCGCGCCCTGGGTGCCTTGGTTGGGATCCACCGTCTGGGCAAAGGCCAGGCTGCTTTGAAAGGCGATGACCACACCGCCTACATGCAGGCTCGAAATCAACAGCCGCGAGATACCGCCGATAAACAATCCGATGATAACTTCACCAATGATCAGTACGAACAAAGCCACGGCCGAGATCGGCATGACAGGCAAGCTGTCTCGCACCAAGGGATACATGATCAAGGTCAGGGCCAGGGCGAGCGAAAGGCGAATACGGGAAAAGACATAATTCTCGCCAATGCCGGGCAGCAGCATCACGGCCGAGCCGATGCGCGAAAAGACCAAAATGAACGCGAATATCTCCGCGGGCAGCATTTGCCCCAGCATCGCCCGGCGCCTACGACAGCGACACGATACGCTGGGCGATCCGGTCCATGAAGGACGTCATGTTCTGGAGCATGTAGGGCAGGAATACCAGCAGGGCGAGGAAAATGGCGAAAATCTTCGGCACGAATACCAGGGTCATTTCCTGGATCGACGTCAGTGCCTGCACCAAGGCAATGGTCAGGCCAACCACGAGGCCAACCCCCATGATCGGCGAGGCCACCAGCAGCAAGGTAAAGATGGCATCCTGTGCGATATCGAGTACTTCGGGCACGCCCATGATCGGTTTCCTAAATTTGCCTTGAGCAATTTTCAATTGCTCGATTCTTAAGAGTCCGAGCGCATTTGCAATGAATGCGCCCGAGCGCAGGCTAAATGGGCATACGCAGAATATCCTGATAGGCCTGCACAACCCGGTCGCGGACGGCCACCACGGATTCCAACGCCATTTCGGCATTGGTAACGGCGGTGACCACGTCGGTGATGTTGGTCTGTTCCGCCGCCGCCTGAATACTCTGCGCCTCCGCGACTTTTACGGCGGCCGAGGTCTCGGAAATGGTATCCTTCAGAATTTCGGCGAAGCCCGGGCCGTCCTGGACATTTTGTCCGGCCCCAACCGCGCCGCCACTACCACCGTCCATGGACCGCTTCAGCGCTTCCACGTACGCGATCGAGGCATTTACGACCTTGGCATCCATTCCGTATTCTCCTGTCTGCCGCACCGGTTTGTTTTATCCAGGCGCGGCGTTAACCTCTTGCCGCCACCCTAACCAACGGTGGCGGGCATTATTTCAACATATCGATCGTGCGCATCATCATCCGCTTGGCCGCCTCGATCACTTTGATGTTGGCGCGATAGCTGCGTTGCGCCTCTTGCATATCCATCATCTCGATCATCGCGGTGACATTGGGAATCTTGACATAGCCTTCTTTGTCGGCGCCGGGATGGCCGGGTTCGAATTTCTTGGTGAATTCCGTCGTGTCCGTGGTGATACCGCCGATTTCGACCTTGCGCACACCGGTCTCACGGTCCAACTCGTTCTTGAAGCTGATCAGTTTGCGCCGATAGGGGTCCATGTCTGGGGCCAGCGGCTTGGTCGAGGCGTTGGCGATATTCTCCGCGATGATCCGCATGCGCACGCCCTGGGCGCGCAAGCCAGAGGCGGAGATCTGTATCGTTTTATCAAAATCCATACGCCCAATACTCCAAAATGGCTCCTAAACTAAGCCGTCGCCAAATTCTGTCGGCAATTCGTTCATCAGCCGCGCGCCGGCCGGCTGATGGCAACCCGCATCAGGTCAATACCCTTGCGGTACAAGTTGGCCATCAATTCGTGGTCGGCCGTGGTCTTCGCCACCTTCATCATCTCGCCTTCAAGGTTCACGCTGTTGCCGGACTTGTCCTCGGACGCGTCCTCGGTGTCATGCACCTTGAAGGTGACCTTGCCGGCCTGCCCCTGGCCCTGCATGTGCTTGCCGGTAGTCGTTGCCAGTGCGACCGGGGCCACGCTACGGCGCAACAGATCCTGGAAATTCGGATGCTCCACAACCAGGAACCTAATTTCGATGTTGCCCCCTTGACGGGCGCCCTGGAACGCCTGTGCGAGCAGATCGCCGCCCTGCCGATGGATACCGCCCGCGGCTTTGCCGCCCCGCTACAGGCAACATTGCAGCTGCTCGAGGCCCTGGAAGATGACATCCGCCAGGCCCACGGTGACCTGCAGCAACGTATGCGGGTCATGGGTGCCAGCGAAACTGAAATCGAGTCCGACTTCGAAGTCGAGGCCGAAGAAAGCACCGATTGATGGAATGGACGAATTATCTGCGCTTTGTCCTGGCCTTGGCCGTCGTCCTGGGCCTGATTGGCGGCTTTGCCTGGCTGGCCAGGCGCTCGGGCATGGGTGGGGTTAGGACCACCAAACGGGGCCGTTCGGACCGTATGGAAGTGGTCGAGGCATTAAACATCGATGCCCGCCGCCGCCTGGTTATTGTCCGCCGTGACGACCGTGAACATCTGCTGTTACTAGGCCCGGATGGGGAGCTGGTCGTCGAGACCGGCATCACGCCGCCGCCAAATAGCGGCATGGCTGGCGGGACCCCCGGCAGGAACCCCAGCGGAACCCGGGTATGAATATGCCAGCCACCTTCCATGGCCGCCACGGCTTGCTCCCGATGCTGGCTCTGCTGGCAGCTCCGTTGTTGTTATGGTTGCTGTTGCTACCCAGCCCGGCGTTCGCCCAATCCCTGAACCTGGACCTGGGCGAAGCCGGCGGGCAACTCAGCGCCCGCGTCATTCAGTTCGTGGCCCTTTTGACGGTACTCAGCCTGGCGCCGTCGATCCTGGTCATGGTGACCTCGTTTACCCGCATCGTCATTGTGCTTTCCCTGTTGCGCAGTGCGCTCGGCGTCCAGCAGACCCCGCCCAACACGGTATTGATCAGCCTGGCCATGTTTCTCACCCTGTTCATCATGGGGCCGGTCTTCGAGACCGCCTACGAGACCGGCGTCAAACCTCTGATGAACCAGGAAATCGACGAGTTCGAGGCCTTCGACCGGACCATAAAACCGTTCCATGGCTTTATGATCCGGCATGTGCGGGAAAAGGACCTGAGCACCTTCACGGACATGGCGAAGCAGGAAATTCCCGAAGACGTGGCGGATACGCCGTTGCAGGTACTGGTTCCCGCCTTCATCGTCAGTGAATTGCGCCGGGCATTCGAGATCGGGTTCCTGATCTTTATCCCCTTCATCGTGATCGACATGGTGGTGGCCAGCGTGCTGATGTCCATGGGCATGATGATGCTGCCCCCGATCATGATTGCCCTGCCGTTCAAGCTGATCTTCTTCGTCCTGGTCGACGGCTGGGCCCTGGTCACCTCAAGTCTGGTCAAAAGCTTCGGCTGAGTTAGAGTCCGTTGTTTGAAAAAATGGCTCTAACCCCTCGGTTCCAAATCGCCATAGTCGTGGGTGTACTCGCCCGGCTCGAAGCGTCCAATGCCCTGGTGAATAATTTTCCCCGGCCAAAGATAATCAACCCGTCGCTCCGCTGGCCAATACACAGCGGTATAAGCCGTTGTCGATGCCTCGCGCCGGGAATAAAGCGGTGGCGCAGCGAAAAGGGTGATCAACTTCGATAATGACATGGCGGGATCGTCCAGAGCCTTCAGCACGACCCGTTGCCGTTCCACTGAATGGCTGACGCCGCCGATGTTCTCCTGATGGTTTGTACACACCCGGACTTGCGATACCGTCGGCGCACGGTCAGGGCCGAGAAAAACAGTGGCATAGCGGCCCGAGCTGTCAAGCAAGGTTATGTTCTGCGACATGGCGATCGGTATTCGACGCAACGCGGCCAACGCCTGATCCACTTGGCTGCAGGTTTCCAGCACGTAGCGCAGCATTAGAATCACCGAAAAGCCAAAGCCCTGGACTTGACTTCCGCCGAATGTAAGGCTTGCGACAAGCCCATCTTCATTGATGCCATCAATACATCCGCCCCAGGGCCTCTGGGCCTTAGCTATCACCTCACGCCCGGACCATGAAGTCACCTCGAAACGATCTGAAATCAGGTCCAGGGGAAAATCATAGTTTCGCACCAGCGCTGGGCCGCCATTACCCAGCCAGACCGCCTGAGTGCAACCGCCAATCACCGGGGCTGGGCGATAATGGCTCAAGATCTGATATGCCAAATCATCCTCGCCGACCAAAGCGCAGGCTCGATCATAGTGTGGCAGCAACTCCGGCATATACCTTTGTAGCGCTTGCCGGCATTCGATGGCGGTAGGAGGCGTCGTTCGGCCTTCGCCAAGATACCAGCGCTCGGCGGCCCGCCGACCTTGAGCGAAACGCGCTAACCAAGCCTCCTCCGGTCGATCCTCGCGCGCAAATACAAAATGCTTGAGCATGCCGCCATTCTATTCCCCGATTCCGGGAAGACCATACATATCTCCCTCATTAAGGCGACGGACGGCGGCGCCACATGATGACAGCGGTGGCGGCGATGTGCATACCGACCAACAGTGCGAAGCCGGGCCCATAGCTGTCCATCACATCGCGCAAGACCCCCACGACGGCAGTGGCCGCACTGGCGCCCAGGAACATCACCGCGTTGGTCAGGCCATAGACCGTGCCATAACCGTTGGCGCCAAAAGCCTGGCTTAACAATAGCGGCGGTAACATCACGATACAGCCGACCGACAGCCCGCTCAGGGCCGCGCCGGCATAAAGCAGGACCGGTCCCTGCCCCAACGATAGCAGAACAATCCCGGCGGCCTGGATGAGGTAGCAACCCGAGGCCAGGATCGGCAGGGCCACCCGGTTGCTCAAACCGCTCAGAACGAAACGGCCGGCCACGGCACTGCCGGCGGTCAGGCTGACGGCAAAAGCCGCCGCCGTCAGGCCCAGCCCATGCTCAAGAGCGGGCAATTGATGCATAAGAAAGCTGACCTGCGCGCCCAGGGACAAGGTCGAGGCCGCCGAAATGCGCCAGAATGCGGGCGCCGCCAGGAAATACCGCATACCCCGGCCCTCAGCCGTCGCCGGCTGGTCTTCCGGCCGCTGCCGCTCGCCCAAGGTTTCGCGTTCATCCCGGGGCCGGCGCAGAACGAACAGCGCCAGCGGCGCCACCAATGCCATCACGGCAAGGCCCACGGCGGCCAAGGCAGTGGCAAAGCCATAAGCCTGGGACAGCCAGACCAAAAGCGGCGGCAGCAACATGCCTCCCGCCGACGCCCCGGTCAGGGCAAGGCCCAGGGCCAGGCCCAGGCGGCGCTCGAACCAGGGCACCAAAACAGCGCTGATCGAAGCCGTGGCAAGCCCCGGATAGGCCGAGCCCATGAGCATGAACAGCGCAAATACCTGCCAGATTTCGGTCGCCTGCCCAACCAGAATCGCACCGCCGCCCATGGCCACCGCGCCATAGAGGACGATCCAACGCGGCCCGTAACGATCCAGCAAGCGTCCCGCCACCAACGCCGCCGGCACCCCGACAAACCAGAACGAGGCCACCGCGCTGGACAGCACCCCCGTGGACCAGCCCCGTTCGGCACGCAGGGCGGCAATGAAAAAGCCATGACCATAAAAGCCAACGCCCCAGGCAAAAACAGCCATCACGAAACAAGCCGCCACCATCACCCAGCCGGGATAGATACCCGGTGCAAAGGGTGGCGTGGCGCCGTCGGATGAATTGCTGGCTGGGAAATCGGCGGGCATGAGCGCCAGCATAGCGGAATTTCCACGGCTGCGATAATGAGAGCGGATTTCACGAATACTGGCGCAAGATGACGCCTCAAATCGCAATGCGGTATCGGCTCACGGTAGATATTTCAACAACGATAAAAATTGGCTATTGTCACGGTGCGATCAGCCGTCGTCCAAGCGAATGCAACAATTGCCGGTGGATAGGGTAGTGAGCATAGCGTCGATCTATTTTAACGATTTGAAGGTGGGCGACACCCTCGCTTCGGACGATCTTGAAATCACGGTTGAAGAGATCGTACGCTTTGGCCGGCGTTATGATCCACGCCCCTATCATGTTGACGCGGACGCGGCGGCGGCTTCCATATTTGGCGGGCTGGTGGCATCGGGCGCGCAGACCCTCGCGTTTTGGAACTATTTACGTTTCAAGGCCGAAGAGGGCCTGGCCCAACTCGCCACCCTAAGTCTGGATAACGTGCATTTTATGTCGCCCGTGAGGCCTGGCGACCACCTGCGCCTGGAGGCTCAATTGACCACTGCCCGGCGCTCGTTACGCAAGCCAGACCGCGGCATCATGACCTTCGAGCATCATCTCTATAATCAGGACGATGCGGTGGTGATCGAGGTCAATGCCTGCCTATTGGTCGCACGCCGACCGCTGGACTGAGACTGCCTAATTAATGGCGCTAAGGCCGCCGTTCTTAACCTTGTTGCGGTAGGAGGCCATGAAAGCTTCCAGATCGGCGACGCGGGCGATCTGGCCGGCCAGATCGCGAAACTTGGTTTGCGATTGGTCGACCTTGTGGGTCAGGACACGGAAGGTTTCGGCGTGCGGGCTCTTCGCCATCTTGTCGCCATAACGGCGGTTCAGGCCTCGCAACGACTGGGTATCACCAGCCATGTAGTAGGAAACCGCCAATTGCACCACCTGGCTCTGCTCGATCGGCTTTAACCCATCTTCGGCCCGCCAACGGTTCGCCGCGGCCTTTTTTGCCGTCTTGCCGGATGATTGCTTCGCCGTCTTCGTGCCGCTCTTCTTCGAGGCGGCCGTTTTGGCCTTGATCACCAAGTCAAAAGCCAGCACACCATCAATGCGGCGGTGGCGCAGACGGACCGGGCGCAGCAATTTCATACTTACCGAATGGCCATCCTCGGAGATCGCTAAATCGGTAACATATCTGTACAGATGCCGGCTGGCAGCAGATAACTTCGCGGCCAAGGGTTTGGAAAAACGAATTTTCAGATGCGCACTGCCCAGATCCGTGGTGTAGGTCACGGGGGTCGGCCAATCGAACACAATCCTGGCAAATCCCT